>Ga0209553_1000693_pt1 | contig 17326 bp, 17 predicted proteins | sample LauGreFBDMM110DN_2_FD_188217 | JGI IMG/M metagenome (GOLD analysis project Ga0209553, IMG submission 188217) | Freshwater lake microbial communities from Lake Michigan, USA - Fa13.BD.MM110.DN (SPAdes) (version 2) | ecosystem: Environmental > Aquatic > Freshwater > Lake | place: Lake Michigan...
ACCGAACGCGCTCATCTCTGGCTTGAGGTCGTACGTCGCGACATCTTTCGGACTCTGCACGATGACGCGAGTCTCGCCGTCGAATGGTTCTTCGCGATAGTCGTTGAAGAAGAATGTGACGTGCGGAAACTTCTCGGTCTCCGCGCAACGGAACTGCGTCAAGTTCGCGCGCGCGAGTGTTTCGCCGAGAATCATGTTGAGCTTCGGCGGTTTTCTGAAGACGAGTTCTACTGGAAGACCAGCCTCGTACTCCGTCATCGTCGCGTAGAAAAGATTCGTCAATTTCGCGCCGCGATCGAACCCACCGCCCTGCACTTTCGACCACGCTGCGTCGTCATACATAAACGCCTTCGTGATCTCGCGCGGTCGATCACCGCGGAAGTTGAAGAAGATCACACTGTCGCCTGAACGCACACGCGAGTGCGCTGCATCATGTGCACCAGCAGAAGCAATCGTCGTCGGCAGGATGAACTCATCGCCGCCGCGCGAACTGTCGGTTGGATTCGCGTGATACTGACTCGCAGCATGCGCAGCGGAGTCCGCCATTCGAGGCTCGTGCCCCCGACCAACGAGACAGTCATATGCCGCGCGAACGCGATCCCATCGGTGATCGCGATCCATCGCGTAAAAACGGCCAATCACGCTCGCAATCCGGCCAACGCCAGCACAATGGAGATGCGCCTCAAGCACTTCAAAGTAGCGAAGCGACGAAAAAGGTGCCGTATCGCGGCCATCCGCGATCGCGTGCACGAACAAACGCGCGGCATCGATTCCCTCAAGTTTCGCGAGGTCAATCAGCGCCAGTAGATGCGAGAGATCACTGTGGACTTGACCGTCTGAGACGAGTCCAAGCAGGTGCACGCGACCACCAGTTGCGCTCGCGTGTGCGAACGCCGCGCGAAGCGTTGGGTTCTTCGCGAACTCACCTGTGCGAATCGCGCTCGTGATGCGCATGAGTTCTTGGTCGACGATCCTTCCCGCACCGATGTTCTGATGTCCAACTTCGGAGTTCCCCATGACGGGCCCCTCGGGTCCGACAGGAAGTCCGACATCCTCGCCGCTCGTGCGAAGCAACGTCCTTGGCCAATCGCGCGCGAGCATCGCATCGCACGGGGTCTTCGCGAGTTTCACTGCGTTGAATGCATCATGCGAAGGATGCGGATTTTCGCCCCAACCATCACGGATGATGAGCACACATGGAGTCTTCGCCGGACGCATCGCGCACATGACGCAAGAGTAGCATCGTCTGCCAATGCCAATGCAGTTGGAAGGATTCACTTGTCGCCACGGCGCACTACGACTACTCTGCTCCGAGATGAAATCCACCGCAACCGGAGTGACAGCGATGGACACGGTCGCCAACGACGCCGCAGCACAGCCACCTCAACACATTCCGTTGGGTGCCGAGCTTCGCAGTCGTTACGACAGCGTGATGGATCGCGTCGCGAAAGCCGCCGCTCGAGTCGGTCGTCGTCCCTCCGACATCGTGGTCGTTGCGGTGACAAAATACGCATCAATGGAGCAAGTGCGCGAGTTGATCGCGTTCGGCCACGAGCACCTCGGCGAGAACCGCGTGCAACAACTCGTTCAGCGCGCTGCGCTTGTCGATGAGCAGATGTTGCGCCGTCGCGAACGGCCAACCGCTGCTCAAGATGGCTCGACACCAACCGTGCGATGGCATCTCATCGGTACGTTGCAGCGCAACAAAGTGAAGAAGGCCGTTGAGATCGCGCGCCTCGTGCACTCGGTGGATTCACTTCGCCTCGCTGAAGAGATTCAAGATTGCTGCCAGAAGCGCACGGAGCCGGTGGATGTGCTTGTTGAAGTCAACGTGAGTGGCGAACGATCAAAGCACGGCGTCGCTCCTGCAGCGGCTCGTCATGTTGTTGAAATGATCGACACCATGATTCACCTTCGCGCGCGTGGCCTCATGTGCATGGCACCAGAAGGACAAACTGGAGCGTTGGGCGAAGCTGAAACGCGACGCATATTCACGCGTTGCCATGAACTCTTCGAAGAAATTTGTACTGCTCGCACAGGCATGAGCGCGAACGGATTGCGCTTTGACATTCTCTCCATGGGAATGAGCGACGACTTTGAAATTGCAATTGAATGTGGCGCCAACATGGTGCGCATCGGTAGCGCGATCTTCGGCGACCACGCGACACGCGAACTTGAAACTGATTCGCCTGCAAACGACTGACCGCTTCAGACACCGTTCGATTTTTTCCTCTCACGCGCGCCCGGAACTCCGACCCAGGTGCGCGTGTTTTTTAGCGCAAGCGTTTTTTAGCGTTCGCGACTTACCGCGCGATGACTCTAGCTTGATTCACCTCGTACTCCGCGCGCGGTTTCGCTCGCTTTCGTACGGCTCGGCGAGTGAATCGCCTTCGCCTTGTTTTAGCGCTTCTGATGATTTCTGCCCCAAGCGGCAAAATCATCACGCGCTTTCGTACGGCTCGGCGAGTGAATCGCCTTCGCCTGAGCGGGCCATTTACACGCGCTCGTAAACGGCTTCCATGAATGGCTGCCATGCGATCGCGTCGCCAGAGACTTCTGCTTTGTATCGAATGATGCCTGCCTGACGAAGGTCCCAACTTGTGCGCATGAATCCGCCTTGCGTGGCCTGCTGTAACACGAGGAGTCCGTGCTCGAAGGTCCCGATGAATAGCGATGGCGCGCCGCCGAAGGAATCGAACCAGTGGAGTTCGTACTGTGAGTTCTGCGCGTCAAAGCGAAACACACCGTGTCCGAAGAAACTTGCGATGTCCTCGCGGACTTGCTGGTACTCCTGCACCACTGCGAATCCATCGAGCGATCGTGTGTTGTGGATCATGCCAATAGCACTGCCGCCTTTCTGATCCCTTAGTGATGGATGCATTGTTTCCTCGCCCTGCCAGCGACCGATGAGCGCTTCGAGCGCACGATGCGCATCAGTAGGGTCAAGCATGGCGTATGGGCTGCTCATCAAAGACTCCTCGTGTTGCAGGATGAAGACGGCGCAGCGTACTTCAGTCCGAGCGCGGTTGGCTGAATCTTGTAATGATTCACGCTGAAGCCTGTCATGACTGAGCCAAACGAAAATCACTACGACCTCGTGCCGGATGAACCTGATGCCGACGCTGCGCGACTTCATGCTGAACGCGTCGAGCGCGCAGTTGAAGCGCAGTCGCGCACGCCCTCTCCGATTCCAGCGAGCGTCGACTCGATTGATGAGGATGCTGACGACACTGATGACGAGGAGTCAAGCATCAACGCGCCGATCTCTGCGCAGAGCGATGCGCGCACATGGATCATCGCCGCACTCTGTGTGATTGGTGTTGTCGTGCTCGCGTGGCTTGCGGGTGCAAGCGGACTTGTGATTCCAGGCGACTCCGCCGACGCAGCGTCCACCGACCTTTCCATCATGCAGCGACTCGGTGGAGTGATGCGAACTATTTCCTACGCTGTGCTTTCGACAGCGGGATTCACCTTCGGCATCTGCTGCCTTGCATTCGTACGACAGCGTCCGCTCGGCGATGTGCTCTCACTCTTTGCAAAGTGCGCGTTGATCTGCGCCGTTGGTCTTCTCACATGGATCGTTCCGTGCGACTTCCGTGTGCTCAAGCAATTACTCAACAGCGTCGGCCCGCTCGCCATTGCATGCGTGCTTTACATGTTTCTCTTCCGACTTCCACTGAAAGAAGCAATGCTCTCGGTTGCGTACGCTGTCCTCGGTATGGCGTTGCTCGTCTTCTTTTCTTACGCGGTCGTCTTTAGCATGCGCTTCTAGCCGGCACGCCGACAACCGTCGCGTCATCAGCAACATCCTTCGTCACAACCGCGCCTGCACCCACGCGCACCCGTGCACCAATTCGAATACCTGGCAGCACGACAGCGCCAGCACCGATGTGCGTGAGTGTGCCCACGCACACGGTTCCGCAAAGAATACTCCCCGGCGAAACATGCACGCCGTCTTCGAGCACGCAATCATGCTCGACGATTGCGCCACTGTTGATGATGCATGCCGCGCCGATCGTTGCGCGAGCATTCACGATCGCTCGAGATGCAATAAATGTTCCAGCGCCAAGCGATGCGCTTGTCGACACGACTGCGCTCGGATCGATGATCGAATCAAAGTGCTCTGCGCCGAAAGCTGTCAGCCATCGCATACGCAATTCGCCATCGCCCACCGCGGCATGAAGCCTCGCGCCTTCGCGCAGAGCGCCCGCAAGTTTCGCAGCCGACACCTCACCGAGCCACACGGCTGCGTGCAGCGCGCACAGATCACGCGGCTCTGTGTCCGCTGCGAAGGCGATTGAGAATCTCGATGTACGCGTCGCGCAATCGGCAACCACAGCAGCGTGCCCGCCGCCGCCGAGCAAGATGAGTGGAGTACGCGCAGGGGTCGTCATGCAGAGGCTTCCTTGGTTGGCAGTTGCATCGGCAATGCGTCCGTAAGCACCGCAGGGAATGGCTCGAGTTCCTCAGGTCGCGCTTGCTTCATTCGCTCCACCACAGCGCGATCCCATGGTCGCATGTAGCGCGCGATGGTTGCGCCTGTGAATGTGGCGTGACAGCGGTAGCAGTGCAATCGACGGCGTGCAACGATCAGCGTGGCGATATCGACAACGAGGAGCAGAATGAGTGCCGCGATTGCGGCAGGATGGTTTGCGAATCCGAGCGCCGCAACGAGCGCACCGATGAACGCGAGAAGAATGATGAACGGCGTCACTTGCGGCGTCGACTTGCGCACATACAACTCGTCGCAACCGCAAATCACGCAGCGGCGGAGCGCGCCCGCGTCGTCAATCGCTTCATCCCAACGGAGAAACACATCGGTGGATTCACCGGGATGTGCAGCACGCGGAAGTGCCACCCGAACAGGTCGCGTCGAAGGGTCGACCTCGATCTGCCCGAGGCGTCGCCCTGCAAGATTGCGCAGTTCAATCCGCATGCAGAGATGATAGTGTGCGGTCATCGATTCTCCTGCCGCAGATACCTTACGCACTTCGATGTCGCCTTCGATGCAAGAATCATTTTCATCAACGCCCCCAGCGCGGATTAACTGGGATCGCTATCTCCGTGGGCGATTCATGGTGTTTGATGGACCGGACGGATCCGGCAAGAGCACGCAGTTCAGGATGTTTTCGAATTGGGTGAAGGGCAACTGGAACGTTCCTGTCACCGAAGTTCGCGAGCCTGGCGGCACGGAAATCGGCGAACAGATTCGCGCGATCTTGCTCGATCCAAAGAACGATCCAATGACGGTGCGTTGCGAGATGTTGCTGTACATGGCGAGCCGCGCGCAGCTTCTTGAAGAACGCATTCGGCCAGCGCTGACTGCTGGACATCTCGTGCTGAGTGATCGATTCGTGAGTTCAACCCTTGCGTATCAAGGCACCGCGGGCGGCATCGATCGCGACGACATCATTCGTGTTGCGAAGGTCGCGGTCGGAGATCTCTGGCCACACAACACCGTCATCTTCGATGTCGATGTGCCCACTGCAGCAAAGCGTTTGAATCCGCTGCTTGATCGCATGGAACAGAAGGGCGCGATTTTCCACGAGCGTGTGCGCCAAGGCTATTTGCAGCAAGCACGCGAGGATCCTGATCGCGTCACCGTGCTTGATGCAACACAGGATGCGGACGCAGTCTTTGGCGATCTCATCCGTTTCTTGACGCAGCAAGCAACTGTCCACGCACAAGGTCAGTGAGTTGATCGATGGCGACCTCAAGGTCGTCATTCACCACGAATGCGTCATACACGCCGCTCGTTTGCGCGAAATCGATTTCCTTCTTCGCTTCTTCAAACCGTCGCTCGATGGCCGCTTCATCTTCGCGACCGCGCGCATGCAATCGTGCGAGCAGCGCGTCTTCGTTCGGTGGAAGAATGAACACCGCGTACGCGTGCGGAATCCGGCGCTTCACATTCTTCGCCCCTTGCACATCGATGTCGAGTGCGATGAGTTTTCCCGCCTTGAGTGCGTCGGTGACTTGGGCAGTCAACGTGCCGTACCAGTTGCGACCGAAGACTTGCGCAACTTCGATGAAGCGGTCTTCGTCGACATAGCGCTGGAAGGTCGCCTGATCGACGAAGTGATAGTCGACGTCATCTCGTTCGCGAGCTGTCCGAGCTCGCGTCGTCGCGCTCACGCTGAACTCGCCACCAAGTCGGCGCACTACCTCATGCACCATCGTGGTTTTACCAACGCCACTCGGCCCTGAGATGACGAAGAGCAAGCCACTCATCGCGCTGCTCCTGCGACTTCGAGAATTGGAACAACATCTTCAGCTTCCACGCCAAGCGTGACCGCGCTTCCCACATCGAGAGATTCGCGCGGATTGAGTTCGAAGACCTTCAACGCACCGACGCCATCGACATGCACAACATGCTGCGCAACTTCGCCGAGGTACGCGCTTGAGACGACGCGTCCGCGCATCGTGTTCGATCCTTCCGGTGCGCGAAGTTGAAGTGCTTCTGGTCGCAACGACAGCGTGACGCTCTCCGCATCACACGGAATCGAAGAATGCAACGCTACTCCTTGCGCGTTCCAATGAAATGCACCCGTTCGCTTTGCTTCGACGAAGTTTGATTCGCCAAGAAAGTCCGCCACAAAGCGTGAGCTCGGACGACGATACAGTTCGCGCGGCGCGCCGAGTTGCGCAATCGATCCAGCGTTCAGCACTGCCATCCCATCCGCAAGCGAGAGCGCTTCCTTCTGATCGTGCGTCACATAGACCGTCGTCACTTTCAACGTATCCACGATGCGACGAATCTCATGACGCATCTCAATGCGCAATTTCGCGTCGAGGTTAGAGAGCGGCTCGTCAAGCAACAACACTTGCGGCTCAATGACAACCGCGCGCGCAAGTGCAACGCGCTGTTGCTGTCCACCAGAAAGTTCACCTGGTTTTCGTGCCGCATACGCCTCCATCCGAACCAACGCGAGCGCCTCTCGCACTCGGCGCTCTTTTTCGGGACGCGCAACCGAGCGCACATCAAGACCGAACGCGACATTCTCCGCGACACTCATGTGCGGCCACAGCGCGTAATTCTGAAACACCATGCCTGTGTTGCGCGCGTTGGGCTGAGTCGCCGTCACGTCTGTTTGATCGAAGAAAATCCGACCCGCTGTCGGCTCGATGAATCCCGCAATCATGCGCAGCAGCGTGGTCTTCCCACAGCCCGAGGGACCGAGCAGGAAGAACAGCGAGCCAGAGGGAATCGAAAGCGTGACCCCTGCCACGGCGGCGGTCTGACCATAATGCTTCGTGAGGCCCTCGAGTCGGATCGCAGTCATGCGCGCACTGTAGGAAATCGCGCGAAAGTGTGTACCCTCGTTGCACACGAGAGAAACTCCATTCATGGATCAGCGACAACAGCGAAACTTCGAACAAATGAAAGCCTGGCGCGGGCCTCGGGTGCGGGATTTGTCGGTCGGCGCGACCATCACAAGCATCGCGAAGTTCGCCACCAAGCGCCAACGCGACCTCGGCGAAGTGCTGACCACATGGAATGCTCTCTGCCCCGCGAAACTCGCAAGTTCATGCACCGTGGATTCACTCACGGGCGGCATGCTTTCCATCACAGTCACAACCGCAGGCGCAGGCTTCGAACTCTCCCGAGTCCTCCGCGCTTCACTCGAACGCGAACTCACAACGCGCTTCCCCACACGCATCCGCCGCATCAAAGTATCCATCGGCGAGATTGCGCCAACCGCGCAACACCCAGCGCGCACGCCAAAGGGCAAAGGCGCAGAGATCATCGAACCGCGCGAAAAAGCCGTCACCCCCGTGGATGAAGTTCTCTACTTCGATTGAAATCAATCGCCGAGCAGTACACGCCCATTCAGGCGAATGCCGGCGAGCCCCGTACCAAAGAGAGCGAAACCGCGCGCCTACTACGCGGTGAGGCAAACATGGGCCAACGCGCGGTCAGTCGCGAACGCTCAAAATACTGCCTTACTCGTCGCCGATGCCCTTGCGGACCTGCCAGTACTCGAGTTCGATCGGGGCTTGGCGGCCGAAGATTGTGACGAGCACGCGAACGAGTCCCTTGTCGGGGAGCACTTCGTCGACTTCGCCTTCGTAGTTCTGGAAGGCGCCTTCGTTGATCGTGACCTTGTCGCCCTTTGCGAATTCCATCTTGACCTGAGGTGCTTCCTCAGGCTTCTTGGAATCGAAGAGCATCTTCTCGACTTCGTGCTGCGCCATCGGTGCTGGCTTGCCTGATGTTCCGACGAAATCGCCGACGCCGTCTGTTTCCTTGATGAGGAAGAACACGTCTTGATTGATGCGACCGTCGTTCTCGAGGCGCATTTCAACGAACACGTAGCCTGGATACAGCTTCGTCTCGGTAATGCGTGGCTTGCCGGCCTTCATGGACTTCACCTTCTCGGTGGGAACCATGATGCGACCGACCCAGTGCTCAATGCCTTCAATCTGAACCTTGCGCAAGAGTGTGCGCTGCACGGAATTCTCTTTGTTACTCGCAACGCGCAGCACGAACCAGTTCATACCGTCGCGGAACATCGGGAGATCCGTTGCTGGATCGAATGTTTCCGTGCCTTCGAACTGCGACTTCTCGCCAGCTTTACCGCGATGCATGTCAGCCATCTGCTGCACTGCAACGCCTTCGACCTTGAGTGCGACCGACATCTGCGCGACAGCTTCGCGACCCTTCTTCAGAGCGCGTGGAGCCTCAGCCTCTGCTGCTTCTTTCGGTTCGCCTTTTGACTTCGAGTCCTTGGTCATAGTCGTATCTTCCATTGCGCGCGCTGCGAGTCTTTCTCGTCACGCGCGTTGTATTGCGTTAGCCAGCGTCAAGCACCTTGATCGAACCAAAGAACACTGCAAACACGTGGTCGATGCCCCAACAGAACACGGTGATGATCGCCGCGGTCACGATGACAGTTGCTGTTGAACCAATGATTTCACGTCGTGTGGACCAGTTGACCTTCTTCATCTCGCCTTCAGTTGCGACAAGAAAATCCACCGTCTTTGGATACACGAACACAAACCAGTACATGATCGAGAACACCACAAGCCCGATGAGGGTCGCGACACCCGCGGATATGTAGATCGGATTCATATCGAAGATTTTCCAAGCCTTCGCGTAACCCGCAATCCAAAAGAGTCCGAGCAGCGTCAAGAGCGAAACGCCAACGACGGTGCCCATACGGGTGTAGTAGCCCTGACCTGATTTGTACACGCCTAGATTCATTGAATAACTCCTACTCTCATCATGCTGTCATGATGCTGTCATGATGTCATGCGCTCTCGCACTGGTTGCATGTTCGCGAAACTCGCGCGCATGCAACCTCTTGCATTCCTGAACACGCCGGGGGGGGATCGAACCCACGACCTGCGGATTTGGAATCCGCTGCTCTACCAGCTGAGCTACCGGCGTCCTAGCAGTGGAAGCGTCGCGATGAGACGAGCGCTTCGACTGTGTACGCAAGCAAACGCGAACGCTTACTTGCGCTTGATCTTGTGCAGCGTGTGCTTGCGAAGGCTTGGAGAGTACTTTTGGAAACCCTCCTTGACCTTGTCAGCAATACCGCCCTTCACACGAATATTCGTGCGGTAATTCATGGCACCGGTTTCGGTGCATTGGAGCCAGACCCATTCACGATCCGAAGACTTCTTGGCCATACGAGCACCCTACATTCCAAACACTGCGGTTGAAAATGGTTGGGGTGGACACTGATTGTCCACCCCAACCTTGAATTGCGATTAGAGACTTAGGAAATGATTTCCGTGACAACGCCGGAGCCAACGGTACGGCCGCCTTCGCGAACTGCGAAGCGAACGCCCTTCTCCATTGCGACGCCCTTGCCTTCAAAGTCGATGACGACTTCGATGTTGTCACCAGGCATGCACATTTCTGCGCCGACCAATTCGTCGATCTTGCCGGTGATGTCGGTCGTGCGGAAGTAGAACTGAGGCTTGTAACCCGCCTTGAATGGCGTGTTGCGTCCGCCTTCGTCCTTAGTGAGGACGTAGACCTGTGCCTTGAACTTGGTGTGTGGCTTGATCGAGTTTGGCTTGCAAAGCACTTGGCCGCGCTCGATGTCGTCCTTCTCAACGCCGCGGAGGAGCACGCCGACGTTGTCGCCTGCCATACCGCTGTCGAGAGTCTTCTGGAACATCTCAACGCCGGTGATGATCGACTTCTTCGTCTCTGGACGAAGACCAACGATTTCGCACTCGTCGCCGACCTTGATCATGCCGCGCTCGATACGACCAGTCGCGACAGTACCGCGACCCTTGATCGAGAACACGTCTTCAACCGACATGAGGAATGGCTTGTCGGTTTCGCGGGTTGGCTCGGGGATGTACGAGTCAAGCGCGTCCATGAGTTCGGCGATGCACTTCTGCTTCTCTGGATCACCTGGATTGGTGAGCGCTGGGAATGCAGCACCGCGAACGATTGGGGTGTCGTCGCCTGGGTAACCGAACTTCGTGAGGAGCTCACGAACTTCCATCTCGATGAGCTCGAGAAGTTCAGGATCCGCGATGTCGCACTTGTTGAGGAACACAACCATGTATGGCACGCCGACCTGGCGACCAAGAAGGATGTGCTCGCGGGTCTGTGGCATGACGCCGTCAGTACCGGAAACAACGAGAATTGCGCCGTCCATCTGCGCAGCACCCGTGATCATGTTCTTCACATAATCGGCGTGGCCTGGGCAGTCAACGTGCGCGTAGTGACGCTTGGCAGTCTCGTACTCAACGTGCGAGGTTGCGATGGTCACGATCTTGGTTGGATCGCGACGACCTTCTGATTCCGACGCCTTTGCGATTTGATCGTACGAGACAGCTTTGCAGAAGCCGCGCGCGCCTTGCACTGCGGTGATTGCAGCGGTAAGAGTGGTCTTACCGTGGTCAACGTGGCCGATCGTGCCGACATTGACGTGAGGCTTTGTGCGATTGAAAGTTTCCTTGGCCATTGATAGATCTCCGTTGACTCTGCTTGACATGCCAGCGTTCAGCTGGCGTTTTCGAAAATGCTCGGACTGCTCTTGGAAGAGCAGCCCAACGATTGACAGACGGACAGCACCACACGAGTGCAGTCAAAGCCACCGAAGGGGATTGAACCCTCGACCTCACCCTTACCAAGGGTGTGCTCTACCACTGAGCTACGGTGGCGCAGACACCGCGTACGAAGACGCGGAATACTTCAATCACAAGTTGTTTCGTCTCGCGAATTTGAATCGCGCGACGAATGCTCGGTGCGGAATGAACTCCATTTGACGCATCGACCTATGACGGTGCGCACTCATCGGTACACGACCTCAACCTCAGTGAGAGGAAAAGACGTGCCGATGAAAAACCGTCCCGAGCGGGACGGCTAAGTGGGAAAGTGTATCGAAGCGCGTTTTCTTTGCAAGTCGATGCAGCGCACTCGCACCGAATTTACACATTGCGACGCGCATATTTTTGCGCGAGGCTCAACACATCGAAGCCAATCACGGCGCCCAAAACGGCTTACCGGAATCAAGTCCGAGCACGCGAATCCCCTGATCCTCTTCGAGTTCACGCAGACTCGCCCATTCAGTCATGCTCTCTGTGTGCAAGTCAAGCAGCAACATGAGCGTAACGTTGCCTGGATATGGGTACGCGGTGTTGACGAGATTCCAGTTATTAGCCGATGGCGAGGTCGTATCTACCGGTGCGAGCTCGCCAGCGGTGCTATCGACGAGGTACATCGACTGCGCGGGACGCTTGATCTCGTGGGTCGAGTACCAGCGGTAGGACTGATTCGTCGCGATCGCACCGAGTTGGTTGAAGAACGGGTTGCCTGCAAAATAGCCCGGATGGCCAGTCTCATCGATTTGTGCGCCGGTTCCGAATGGCGTCGCTTCGGTGCCCTGTGGAACAACCTTCATGTCCTCCGCCGAGCGGAACACGTTCTTGGCGTATCCCGGATCAGCTTCGTAAAAAATTCGATCTGGCGAATCGAAGCGCCATTCGTAGGTGATCGCATCTGACATCAGCGGAATCGGACCCTGCTTTTGTGTTGTCCACAAGATGTCCGCCCAACTTCCAACGCTTGTGGGTCCGACAAGCGGACCAACACCAACGGGCGAGGATGTGCGCACTTTGCCGGGATTCGGAGCGGTTCGGTAGTCGAATGCGCTCGGTGGAATGACCTCGCGATTGTCCGTCGTGTACAGCTGAACGAATTGCCCGAGGTTCTTCAGATTCGCCTGACTTTGCGCCCAAACTGCGTTGCGTCGCGCTGCTTGAATACCTGGCAGCAGCACCGCGAGAAGGAGCGCCATGATGCCCACGACTGCGAGGATCTCAACGAGTGTGACGGCGCGTGCGTTCTTGCGTGGAGAAGTCGTCATGAGAAGTTCCTGAAGGATCGCGGCACTCCGCAAGCAGCATCGTACATACGACATTCAGGGCAGAATAGTGTCGAAAAACTCGGCGGATAGAGGCAACACCGCGAGTTTCACGCCACTTTGCTCAGCCCATACGTAGATCGTCGTCAACCCATGCTCATGGTCATCAAGAACTCAGCGTTCGATTTGGTCTTTGCCACGCGGGTGCGGAGCATTTCCATCGCGTCCACCGTGTTCATGTCGCTCACAACCTTGCGAAGACGAATGATGAGCTCGTGCTCCTTCGGATCAAGCAGCAACTCTTCGCGGCGCGTGCCGGAAGCGGAGATGTTGATCGCTGGGTAAATGCGCTTCTCGACGAGTTTGCGATCAAGGTGCAATTCGGCGTTGCCGGTTCCCTTGAACTCTTCGAAGATGACTTCGTCTGCGCGTGAGCCTGTGTCCACGAGTGCGGTGCCGAGAATGGTGAGTGATCCACCGTTCTCGATGTTGCGCGCGCTTCCGAAAAACTTCTTCGGCTTGATGAGCGCAGAGTTGTCGACACCGCCCGAACCGATCTTGCCGGAATTGGGAAGTGCATTGTTGTAACCACGCGCGAGTCGCGTGATGGAGTCGAGCAGAATCACGACGTGCTCGCCGAACTCAACGAGGCGACGCGCCTTCTCCGCAACCATTTCCGCAACTTGAATGTGACGACCAGCTTCTTCATCAAACGTGCTCGCAACCACTTCAACGTGCGGCGGCGTGTTGCGTCGGAAGTCGGTGACTTCCTCAGGACGCTCGTCGACGAGCAGCACAATCACATGCACGTCAGGATGATTCACTGCGATCGCGTTCGTGATCTGTTGGAGGATCACCGTCTTACCTGTGCGAGGTGGCGCGACAATGAGCGCGCGTTGACCGAAGCCGAGCGGCGTGACCATGTCGATGATGCGTGTTTCGACGCGACCAGAGCCAAGCACTTCGAGATGAATGCGCTTGTTCGGATGGAGCGGGGTGAGGCTTTCGAACACAGGAAGATCTGCGAGCACGGAAGGCGATCGTCCATTGACGCTCTCGACTTTCAACATCGCGAAGTAGACCTCTTGATCCTTCGGTGGACGCACGAGACCGCGCACGACGTGCCCCTTGCGGAGCCCGAAATGCCTGATTTGCGCGGGAGAAACGTACACATCGTCCGGTGACGCCATGTAGGAATAGTCTGCACTTCGAAGGAATCCAAAGCCTTCAGGCAACACTTCGAGCGTGCCCTCCGCGACCATGAGTCCAAACTTCTCAGCTTCGATGCGCATGATCTCAAAGATCAAGCGTTGCTTCGGCTGCGCAAGATCTTCGACACCGATCTTCTTCGCTTCCTTCACGAGTTCTTCTTGCGTGAGTTGATGAAGACGCTCGATGCCGAAGTCAGTCTTCTTCGCGCCCTCGTACTTCTCCTTTAACTCGAGTTCGAGTGCTGCAATCTCCACTTCGAGTTGCTCATCAGAAGGAAGCATGCCTGGCGCAAGATCAATCGGAGGCCCACTGAAGTTGTCCGAGCGGCTGTGACGGCCCTCGTATCCACCCTCATGTCCACCCTTGCGACCACGACCACGACGACGCTTTCCATTGGTACTCATCTCAAACTCCTAATGCGCTTCAACGATCCATTACAGCAGTGCAACGGAACCGATGAAACAATCAAATGACAAACACTTCAAAACGATGCTGAAAGGATGCCGCGCAGAGAGGCGGGGCAAGGCTCATCGCAAAAACTTCAAGCTGCGACGCGCGCATACTGACAGGAAGCACTGCGCCCGTCAAGCGCGTTCAATGGACACGAGAAACGCATGAATTGCCGCGCGTAACAGGCGGTCCGCAGTCTCGCCGTCCCCTGCGTTCTCAATCACTGCAGTTGCGCGCGCTCGTTTTTGAGAGAGCGGCAGTTGTGCGGCTTCGCGCACTGAGCATTGCGCTGCGCTCCAACCACGATGGCCCATGAGCCGCGCGCGTCGAACATCTTCGGGTGCGTCGATGAAGAGCACGTGGTCGCATTCACGATCAAGGCCAACTTCGAGCAAGAGCGGTGCGTCAATCACGATCGCACGCGAAGAGGAAGATGCGCCCGCGGTTCGTGCGCGACGCTCACGCTCAATCCACGGATGAACGATGCCTTCAAGCGTCGCGCGCAAACCAGCATCGGTAAAGATTCGCTCTGCGAGTTTCGCGCGATCGAATCGCCCATCCGCGGCAAGGACGTTGGTGCCGAAGTGCAGCAAGATCGCCTCGCGCACATGCGGATCTTCGAGCGCTTCGTGCGCAATCGCGTCGCTCTCGACGATGAAACATCCTTCCTCTTGAAGGATCGATGCGACATGCGACTTGCCTGCGCCAATGCCGCCGATGAGGCCAATGACTGGGCGCGTGTTGTTGGATTCGTCAGGAGCGGATGGCACGGGCATCAAGATAGGTCATCAAGCAGCATGGTGTGAAGGTCGTCCTCGCGATACTTCACTAATTGCTTGGCGTCGCGGCGAATACTGCACTGGATCTGCTTGCGTCGCACAAGGATCGCGTTGAGGACATCTTCGAGCATCTCCTCTGATGCAATGTGAGTTCGTTCGAGCACCAATCGATCCGCAAGCAGCGCGAAATCGCGGTCTTCCCCGAGACTTTGAGCGATCCTCGCAAGTCGACGACGAAATCGCGTGACGCGTCGAGAGGGCTCCGATGTTCCCTGCCACGCCCCGATGCAACCAGCCACGGCGGCGATTTCCTTGCGCGCAGCATGGAGCAATGCCAACTCGCGCGTGACGATCGCCGCACGCAACGCACCGCGCGCAGACTTCCATTTCGATTCGATGCTCGCGGCGATTTCTCGTCGGCGCAATTCCAAACCCGCGAGCGACTTGACTGCTGTGCGAACTCGATGCGCCGCCTTCACGACTCGCGTCAGGACCGCTTCCTCGAAGGCGCGGTCATCGCCCTTGGTGATTTCGGCGTGCGCCCTCGCGTGCAACAACAGTGCGGCGGACAACACAGTGCGTACGGACCGTTGCTGCTCGTCGGGAAAGAGTGCGCCAGCGAGTCGAATGGTGCGACGCAGCACATCGTGATCGCGCAAGGGTGAGAGCAAACGGTTTGCTTCGCCAAGAATCTCGAGCATCGCCTCACACACCGCACGATCTTCTCCGCGACCAAGGACACCGAGTGCTGCGCGCATCAACTTCGTGCGCTTCCGAAACACTCGAATCGCTTCGCACTTCGCGGATGCCTGCCAACTCTGTGCGGCTTCAGCGGCGCGTACAAGTTCTTCCGCGATCACTTGCGTCGTCGTGATAAACCGAGCCGCCATCACAGATCGCTCGTCAGCACACCGAAGAGAGGATGTGGAAAGTTCTGCCATCCGGCTTCAATGTAGTTCACCCTGCGCGCTTCGCACACATTTACGCTTCATTCTGCATGTTCTCGGGCGTGCGAACGCTCGAAGATCGATCGCGACTGCTACCGTTGCGCCTCCCATGAGCCAGCCACAAAAAGCCCAAGCACCGAAGGCGCAAACCGCCATCACTCCCACGCGCGCCGAGAATTATGCGGAGTGGTATCAGCAAGTCGTGAAGGCCGCCGAACTCGCGGAGGCTAGCGATGTGCGTGGATGCATGGTGATCAAGCCGTGGGGCTACGCGCTGTGGGAAAATATTCAGCGATCACTCGATCGCATGTTCAAAGACACTGGTCACCGCAACGCGTATTTCCCATTGTTCATTCCGCTCTCCTTCCTTGAGAAGGAAGCAGAGCACGTGGAAGGCTTCGCGAAAGAATGCGCGGTTGTCACGCATCATCGACTCGAGCCAGGCAAGAAGGCTGATGGCCGAATGGGTCTTGTTCCTGCGGGCGAGTTGCAAGAGCCGCTCGTTGTGCGACCGACGTCGGAAACAATCATCGGTGCGAGCTTCGCGAAGTGGGTTCAGAGTTACCGCGATCTTCCGTTGCTCATCAATCAATGGGCAAATGTTGTGCGCTGGGAAATGCGCACGCGACTCTTTTTGCGCACCACAGAATTCTTGTGGCAAGAAGGACACACCGCGCATGCAACGCAAGCCGAAGCTGAAGAAGAGACAGCGAAGATACTCGCGGTCTACACGGACTTCGCAGAAAACTGGATGGCGATGCCTGTTGCGTTTGGCACGAAGACTGCAGCCGAGCGCTTCCCTGGCGCCGTCGAAACCTACTGCATCGAAGCGTTCATGCAAGATCGCAAGTCGTTGCAAGCAGGAACGTCGCACTTCCTCGGTCAGAACTTCGCGAAGGCTAGCGACATCAAGTTCCTCGATCAGAACTCGACACTGCAACACGCGTGGACAACTTCGTGGGGTGTGTCGACGCGACTCATCGGCGGCATGATCATGACGCACGCAGATGATGACGGCATGGTGCTTCCGCCGCGACTCGCGCCCGCGCACATCGTGATTCTCCCCGTGCTTCGCGATCCAGAAAAAACGGCGATGGTGCTCGAGTGGTGCAAGGCACTCGCGAAGGATCTCACGCAGATCGACTACTACGGACGCAAGATCGAAGTCGAACTCGACGCACGCGACCTCAGCGGCGGCGACAAAGTCTGGCAATGGATCAAGAAGGGAATTCCGATTCGACTTGAAGTCGGTCCGCGCGACATCGAAAAGAACTCCGTCTTCATGGCGCGCCGCGATAAGCCCGCGAAAGAAAAGATCGGCGTCGAGCGTGATGCATTCATCGCCAACATCGTCGCGTTGCTCGATGAGATGCAGAAAGCGATGTACGACAAGGCGCTCGCGCATCGTGCAGAGCACACCAAGACCTTTACCGATGAAGCAGCCTTCCGCGCATTCTTCACACCATCACAACCAGTGGTCGACAACGAAGCCACTGAAATTCACGGTGGATTCGCGATCGCGGCGTACAACGGTGATGCAACCCTCGAAGCTCGCATCAAAGACGAACTCGGCGTCACCGTGCGCTGCATTCCGATCGACGGC
>Ga0209553_1000694_pt1 | contig 17279 bp, 14 predicted proteins | sample LauGreFBDMM110DN_2_FD_188217 | JGI IMG/M metagenome (GOLD analysis project Ga0209553, IMG submission 188217) | Freshwater lake microbial communities from Lake Michigan, USA - Fa13.BD.MM110.DN (SPAdes) (version 2) | ecosystem: Environmental > Aquatic > Freshwater > Lake | place: Lake Michigan...
GTTTTGGGCGTTAAAAACAACATTGTTAGCGCCAGGGATTGCTGCAATAGGTATAGCACTTATTAATTCGATGGGAAATCTAGGCGGGTTTATGGGCCCTTCACTCACTGGCTTTTTAAAAGAGCAAACAGGAAGCCTTTCTTGGGGATTAATTCTTTACGCAAGCACCTCATTTCTTGCTGCCTTCATGATTTTTTTCCTGCAGTTAAAACCTATCCAAGCTAAATAAATAAAGCCCCGATGAAATAACTCAACTGAAGTTAAAACCTATCCAAGCTAAATAAATAAAGCCCCGATGAAATAACTCATCGAGGCTTTTATAACTATAAGTCAAGTAACCTAGTCACGGAAAATGCCATGGCATTCTATACAACTATCATTCAATTCCTTGGCTGCTTTTTTTAAACCTTTAGCATCACTTTTGTTGGAAGCTGTAATAAGGTCTTTAGAACCCATGCGCATCTTTTCAACAAATTCTTTCCATTTCTTAGGATCCTTTTCGCCTTTTTTATCTTTTGGCGTATGCGCTTCAGAAATCTCAGCAAGAATCAGCGAAACTTCACCAATGGTTGCGTATGCCTTGCCATTTTTTGCAAGGTCAGCTTTATCAGCTTCTTTTTTCTGAAGGCCCTGAAGCTTAGCTTCAATACCATCTGGAGTAATTGCGCCAGCGGTTTCACCTACGCCCAAACCGCCCTTGTTTCGAAACTTGAATACATGCATCAATTCATCCAAAGAATGTTTCTTAGCAAGTTCAGCAATGGCCTTGGCATCAGGACTCTTGCCAACCATTTTAGAAACCGCAGCATTAACTTCCTTGGCATCTTCAAAAAAAGCAGTTTTCGCTTCAGGAGTAACCATGGCGAAAAGGCCGAAAGCAAATAAGGAACCAAAAACACCAACCTTCTTAACAATGTTCATGCAACTCTCCAAAAATAAATGTCCCGGTTAAGCCTGAATACCCCACTAAAAACAAAACTAATGAAAAGAACAAGCTTGCGCTTACTTTTCAATAAAGCTTTGGTTCCCTTGTTTTATTAAAACGAATAAACAAGGCAGGCACCTTAATAATAAAGACATAAGAATTTGGATCAAGTGTTTTCCTAACTAGTTTCTACAAACTTCAAGAAATTTAAATGATAAAGCCCGGAAATACTCCCGGGCTTATACCTTTGTGCAATTTAAATAGGGATATACTACTAACCCCCAGCAGCTTTCTTTGCCTTGAATTCTTTGATAAACTTTTCAGGATTTTCAACAAATGCATCTTTGCAACCAGAACAGCATACATAAAAGGTTTCGCCTTTATAGGAAACAGGCATGGTACCTAAACCACCGCTGACCACACATTCGGTCTTCTTTTCTTTGGCACCCAAACTCATGCCGGACTTGGTCGCTGCAACCATGTAATCCTTGATAAACAAGGTTTTACCCTGTTCTTTGTGAGAATAATTATAAATGAAGCGAACGCCTTCAGCAGCGTTGTTCATTTCTAACTTTTGGGTTTCCTTGGTTTTAGGGTCAATGCGTTCCAAGGTAAGAATATCTTTGTTCAACTTACCATCAAAAACCATTTTGTTATCTTTAAGATCAGAAACCGTGAATTGGTACATCTTTTTTTCGGGAACCCACTTCAGTTCACCATTTTTAAAGAACTTACCATCTTTAACTTCCAAAGTAAGCCAAGAATCCTCGCCCTTAAAGCGCCAGCCCCACTGAAATGTTTCTGACCAATTAAGCTTGCTAGCCTTTGAATTTGGGAGGGGGACGCTATTACCTTTCCATTCACCAATGAAATCTTGGAGCTTTTGCAAAGCTTCCTTGTTGGCATCCGCGGTTTTATCTGCTGCGAAACAAAAACTCAGGTTTAATGCCACAAATAGTGTCGAAAAAAGTAATTTCCTTAACATCAACTTATCTCCTAGAAATATTAATACTTAACCGAAAGCCTAATTTAATCATAAAGCTTATTGATGAAGTATCACAATAGAATCTTGAAAGAAAAGAGAATTATCTAGGGGTATTAGTCAGTAAATTCCGAGCCTTTACTTCACAATCTTGCATATAAGCGATACTTTGGGTTGCAATGGTTTTTGGGTCTGGCTTGTAATCAAAAACTTCGACTGAGACCCATCCCGAATACTTCTTTTCCAATAATGTCTGAAAAATCGGTACAAAATCAACATTTCCAAAACCAGGGCCTCGCAAGTTAGAGTCATTCGCATGAAAATGCCCTGTTTTTCCGATATATTTTCTTATCACTTCCGTGGTTGGTTCTGGTTCTGTAGACATCGCCTTCACATCCAAATGCAGGCAATAATTTGGATGATTAATCTTTTCTACAATTTCCAACCCTTCGCTTGCTGTATTTATGAAGTCCGCATCCGGAGGCGATAATGGTTCAAGGCAAAGCATGACACCTGCTTTACTTATGCCATCGACCGTTCTTTTTAAAGTATCCACCGCAAATTCGGTAGCTTGTTCTTTGGAAAATCCTGCGGGGATTCGCCTCTGAGCAGGGGAACCAAGGACTAAAATAGTCCCCCCAAGTTCTTGGCAGGCTTTTGCCAGTTCGACCAGATAATCAGCGGTTGCGGTACGAATTTGCAAATCGGGAGAAGTCAGGCAAAACCCTTCTGTTTTAGCTAAAAGCCAATGCAAGCCAATAATCTTTATACCCTCGGCTTCGGCTTCTTTTTTAAGTTTTGCCCGCATTGCAGTGGAAACATTGGTGATGCGATCTGCGAGGGTGAAAGGCGCCATCTCTAATCCCAGATAACCAGCCTCGCGCACAAATCCACAAATACGATCGTGTGTCCAGTTTTCAAAGGTTTCATTGCAAATCGCGTATTTCATAACAATCGTCCTTATCTAATTCTTTTTTAAAACAACCACTTCCTGCTGCACACCATCGGTTTGAATAATCGTGAGAGCAACCGAATCGATTACCTTTGCCATGGCTTTGTAAAATTCTGCAGGGGAAGAAACGGGAGTGTTATCAACTCTGGAAATTAATTTACCAGATTGCAATTTGGCGATATCCGCAGGTGATCCTGGAAGCACATCCTTGATAAGAACCGAATCCGGAACACCTCTGCCCCACTGGTTAACGCCAAAAGGCCTTTGCGCCAAAAGGCTTGAATAATCGACAGTAATACCCAAAACAGGGGCCCTTTGATTCGATGCAATAACAGGCAAGGAAGATAAATACTTGGCAAGTTTTACCTGCACCACCCTGGTTTGATTCCCAACAACTCCAACGACTTCCACTTGGGCAATATTTCCTGCAAGCGTGGAACCAATGTGAAGAAACAAATCATCAGGAGTATCAACCACCTGCCCATTAATTGCAACGATGGTATCGCCCTGATAAATTCCCGCACGAAAAGCAGGCGACCGTTCAGAAACCTGAGCAACTTTCACATTTCGAACCCCTGCCGCCATCTGAACCCCTAAAAACCCGTATTCAACTTCCTCTCCCTTGATTAGAACCTCAATAATTTTCCGATGATTGATATCCAAGGGAACCGCATAGCCTTCAGAAGAATCTGCACCAGGCCATCCAGCAATCGAAGCAAGAATACCAACCCAACTTCCATCCATGGTTAATAAAGCCCCACCACTCGCTCCGGGTTTTACCACCGTATTTAATTGGAGCAAAGTGCCATATTGATAAAGTGGAACCTGAGTACGATCTGCATCCGCAGTTTGGTTATTCCATTTACGCCTAAGGTTGGAAAGCATGCCCCAACCAACCGAGGGGCTGCCATCATAAAACCCCGAGGCATAGGGGTTGGAAAGATGAATCAAGAACTGCCCTTTTTTCAGGTTGGAAGCATCGCCGATTTTTAAAGGTTTAAGATCAGGGATTTTCTCAATCAAACGAAGAACAGCAAGATCGCTTCTACCATCCAACGCATGAATATCTGCATAGCTACCTTTACCGCCGGGGAAACGGACATAAATTTTCACCGCATCTTTGACAACATGCGCCATGGTTAAAATTAAACCACTTGAATCAACCACAACACCAGTGCCAAAAGAGTCGGGATAAGTTTCAGGGTCTGAAAGATCCAAAGAAGACCGGGGTTTTTCAAGAGCTTTGCGTGGGCGCTTTTGCTGCTCGATAGGGGGAACGAACCCACCCAACTTTCCGGGCATATTATCCAAGGGAACTGCACCAAGTTCTTTATATTGCGGGCTACGCGAAACAAGAATGCAACCCACCGATGGTTCTGCGGATGCTACTGCCTTCTTTACTGCGTTTTCTAATTGGCCAATAAGGTTATCCTGAAAAGCATGCAACCCTGGCTCAAGCAAAAGCATAGAAGAGCAAACCAGATAGAACCCTAGTGCAACATTTTTGAACAATGCAAAGCTCATAGGAAAAAGATTTATGGTAAATACCTAACCCGATGATAATGAAAAACAAAAGGGTGTCTAATAAAAAACCTCCGGAGAAAGAGATTCCCCGGAGGATATTGATAAATTAGGCAGTCTACTGGCCAAATTGCAACAAACTAATCGTTTGCCGCTGCCGCTGCTGCTGCTGCCTTCTTCGCAGCCTTGCTCATCACAGGAGCAGGGATTTGCAAAGGAGCAGAGTCATCGGGGGCATAACCACCATCAGCAGTAAGGACTAGGCCTTTCTTTTGCAGCAACTTGCGAGTAATTTCTTCCATGACAGCGGGGTTATCACGGAGATAATTTTTGGCATTTTCACGCCCCTGGCCCAATCGCATGTCGCCATAGTTAATCCAAGCACCGGATTTATCCACGATCTTTTCATCGATGGAAAGGTCCAGCAAATCGCCCTCACGACTAATACCAAAATCGTGCATCAGATCAAACTCGGCTTGTCGGAATGGAGGGGCAACTTTATTTTTTACCACCCGCACTCGAATGCGGGCGCCAACGGTTTCATCACCTTCTTTGATGGTGGTAACTTTGCGAGATTCCATCCTGACCGAGCTATAAAACTTCATTGCAAGCCCGCCAGAAGTGGTTTCTGGATTACCAAACACCATGCCAATTTTCAGACGAATCTGATTGATAAAAACCATGCTGGTTTTTGTGCGCGAAATAGTGGGATTCAAAATTCGCAGTGCCTGACTCATCAACCTGGCTTGTAAACCCATGTGCGAATCGCCGATTTCTCCTTCGACTTCTGCACGGGGTACCAAGGCTGCAACCGAATCGATTACGATAATATCAACCGCATTCGATTTAATCAGCATCTCTGCAATCTTCAAAGCTTCTTCAGCGCAAGAGGGCTGGCTGACAAGCAATGATTCCAAATTCACACCAATGCGCTTGGCCCAACCTGGATCCAACGCATGTTCTGCATCGATAAAGGCAGCGACGCCTCCTTTTTTCTGTGCCGATGCCACTGCGTGAAGTGCTATGGTGGTTTTGCCACTAGCTTCATTACCAAAGATTTCGGTGATACGGCCTCTGGGAATACCATGTCCGCCCAAAGCAATATCAAGGCTTAGCGCGCCGGTTGAAATACCTTGTACATCACTGGAGGCAACTTCCCCCAATTGCATGATGGCTCCCTTACCAAATTGTTTTTCAATCTGGGAAAGTGTTTGTTTGAGTTCTTTATCCTGAGCTGATTCAGCCATTACCGGACTCCTAAAAAAATGGGCACCTGTTAACTGTACGGATGTGAGTATAACCGAGGGTTTTTCAGTCACAAGCCCAGCAGCAGAAATTCTTGAAATATCCCAAATTGTTCAGCTTAAAGCAATTTCGACAATTCTTGCGCCCTTAACAGCCCATGAGCTCGGATTTTTAAAACCCCATCCAACTGCTCATCCCGAATCAAATCTAAAATTTGCTTGAACTTCGGGCCCGGTTTCAACCCCAGTGCCTTCAAATCTTCTCCCCCAACCAAGGGCATCGGGTCAAGAATTTCTCTGGGCCATTCTGCAAGTTTTCCCAAACAATATTCAACCGCGTTAGTATCCTGCCCCAAAGACAAGCAATTTGCGCTCATAAGACTCAACAAATCATCAATCATTGGCATCACTAATATTTTTTTAAGCTGGCAAAGCCTTAGTTGATCAGGGTGAAGTAATGAATCTTTATACTGTACCAAACTTCGGGTTGCCTCTATTTCCACATTCGACATTTTAAACCTTCTGCAAGTTTCTTCAGCCTGTTTACCCGAAAGCTTTTGCAGCAATGATGCAAGCACCAAAGGAAAAGATGAAACCTTAGGCAAATGCCTGAGAATCGCAAGTATATCGCTATACATGCCAACTGTTTCAGTTGAAAAAACTTCAGGGAAAATCTGCCTCGCAAGACCAAGTTCGATAAATAAACTTATTCCTACTTCCCTGCTTGTGTGTTGAAAAATCTTGCGTAATTCATCGGCTATCCGCTCTGGGCTTACCGTTCCGATTGCAGATGCATTGGCGAGAATTGCTGCCTTCGTAGTTTCATCAAGTGTCAAATCAAATCTGGGTACAAGCCTTGCGGCCCGTAACATTCTTAATCGATCTTCTGCAAACCTTACATTGGCATCCCCAATCGCCCGCAGAACTTTACTCTTTAAATCTATTTGCCCCTCAACATAATCAACCAACTTGTTTGCAATAGGATCAAAAAACATTCCATTGATGGTGAAATCCCTGCGCAGCGCATCTTCCTGAGCACTACAATATCTAATAGCGTCAGGCCTTCTTCCATCGGTATAACCCAAGTCCGCACGAAATGTGGCAACTTGAATCATGATGGGTTTGCCATTTGGATGTAGCGGCCCAATCACTTCAATAACGCCAAAGCTTGCGCCAACTGCAACAGTTCTAGGGAAAATTTTTCTAACCTGTTCGGGTCGGGCTGAGGTTGCAATATCGTAATCAGCAGGCACTAGCCCAAGTAACTCATCGCGAACGCAACCGCCTGCCCACAAGGCTTCAAAGCCTGCATCAACAAGCCTCTGCACTACTTCTCTGGCAAATGTTTTCTCAAGCTGTTGGTTCATCGTTCACTGGCTCAGAAACTGCAGGTGGGGCATTAGGGTCGCTCTTTACCCAGAATTGCAATTCGTTTCTGCCGTACTTTCTTACATCCCAACCAGTTCCAGCTTCATCAGGCAGGTCACCAATCGGAATTTCACTTTCGGTCTGCACAACCACGACACTACCGGGCTGAACTTTTTCCTGAAAAGATCGGATCATGGAAAAAAGCTCATCCAACTGATTCTTATAGTCAATGAATGGCGGGCTGATAAATATAATCGAAGATTCTTTTGCAGGAATCCACCGGGCAGCCCAGCGATAAGCATCCGTGCAAACAACATGGCCCAAGGCACCAACATTGAATTTTTTGATGTATCTTTCGATGACTTGAGCAAGCTGGAAATCCCGCTCGATGAAAGTTGTTTTCGAAGCCCCTCTGCTAATGGCCTCAAAGCCATTCACTCCTGTGCCTGCAAAAACATCATAAAAACCTATACCATTGAAGCTGACCCCCAAAATGCTAAACAGGGCTTCGCGCACCCGTTGGGGCGTGGGCCTCATCAATGGGTTAACTTCAAATTCAATTTTCCTGCCCCGGAGTATTCCAGATACAACCCTAACTTCAGTACGCACAAAATACCTGCCTATTCCCAAGAAATATGGTTCAATGACTCAATCGCTTATTCTAGCACGGTTATTCTAGCAGATTTGCAGACTTTGGTACCGAAAAGAAAGCTTTATCCCCGATATACTCAAGGTTTCTTCTACTCCATCCTTAGCGATTTTCGATTTTGCTTTTATCCAACGAAATCTGCGTAGGCGCTTCTGCTTCCTTCGGTACTTCATACTTTCGGTTGTTCTTTTGATTTGATCCCGCAGTATTGTCGCTCGCAGTCGCATTGTTTGGCCCAAGCAATAACATCAACCGAACTTGGGATCTATTGTACGCATTGATCGAACCAACATAATTGGCATGTGCCATTTCCAGCCCGCGAATACTTAAAAGCACATCGCTCATCGTGGCGTTGGGGGCGTTTTGCTCAAGCCGCAATGTATTCAAACGATAAGTTTCAGCAGAGTGTTGAATCTGCTTGGTGCAAAACTGTATCTGCTCGCGCCCATTGATAATCGAATCCCGCGCATCTTGAACACCAGCAGAAAGCTTTGCCTGCAATTCCTTGAATGTCAGATGAACCTGATTCAACTTCACTTCTGCAATTCGTCTTTTTTCACGGGAGGTGTGCCATTCCGTCAGGTTCCACTTGGCAGCCAAGCCCATATCCCAACGATTTGCCCAGTACAAACTTGAATTGGCACCTGCACCAAAACCACCTTCGGCCATGTTCACTTGTAAAATCGGCATCAATCTCGTCGGGCCTTCCATCCTGGCAATCCCATCCTGAACATTTTCAAGCATGTGTTCAAGCTCGCGAATTCCTGGGCCATACGACAAAGATTTTGCAACCATGTCTTTCATGCCCACTGAAACATCAACCAAATCCAATGGCACAAAATTCTCTTCGACCGGAACCAATTCACTTTCCGGATCAACTCCCAATAAGAACGCCAACTTCACTGCTGAAGAATCACCTTGTTGCTTAAGCTTAAGAATGGCTTGTTTACGACCATTTAACTCTGCATAAACAGCTTCTACAAGAACCGTGGCATCGGGATGATTTTCTTTCATTTTCTCGGCACGCTTCAACTGCTCGAGATGGTATTTTTCCAGTTCACGGGCAACAGCTTCGCCCCGCCTTGCTGTAAGCAGATCAATATAAGTGGTAGCGGCTTCAAGGCAAAGTTCTACGGTGATCTTGGTAAGTTCGCCCCGGGTTTGCCAACTATTACGCTCGGAAACGATTTGTTTATAAGTTGCTTCCCGTAAATCCAACTCGGTTCTTATTTCAATATTTGGATAAAGTGCACCAGTGCTGGATTTGATCAAATCGCCATTGAAATTCTGGATACCACCCTCATGCCTGTAGTAGGCAATACCACCATAAATGGAAGGCAACCAAGACTTTGCTGCGAGTGCATTTTCCGCATTACTTTCTTCAACTTTTTCACGCATAACCATGATCTGCGGGTTTTGCTCTTCGGCAAGCCTTAATACCGTATCGAGGTTGATCGGAATCTGTCTGGATTTCTTTTCAGCAATTGCAGAATTAGATAACTTAGCTTGAGCTAAACCAGAACTATCTTCTGTATTGCTTACTAATTTAAGGTTGCTTGCTACTTGCGTTTTAGGCGCAATCTTTTTAGATGCAACATTCATTTCTTTTGGAACAGGAATCGGTTTTTCGGTACGCATTTGAGGATTCATACAACCTGCACTTAGAAGCGATAAGCTTCCAGCCCATGCTATCAAAGACCAAAAGCCAAATCGCTTTTTGTCCCCGACTTTTCGATTGTGAATATTTCCAAACGCCATGCTTTTCCCGATCATCGAAATACAAAAACTACCCTGTATAAAATAGATCGGCAATAAAACGGGTAGACTTTGCGGAATTTGACAAGAATATGGATAATTACAAATGCAACACCAGTCTAGGTAGGCGAGGCAAGATCAGGGCATAAAAAAAACAGCAAGCAATGGATAAACTCCGCTGCTTGCTGCTTTTTAAATGATAAAACTAATCAAGGCAGCATAGTATTAATGGTTTATAATCAGGAAAATCTAATTGCAAATGCTATTGGTAAAAATCCATCTAATCAATGTGCCGGCCCTGCTTCGCTGCCAACAAGGGTCTGAGCTTTGGCGGGCGGCCGGAAAAACAACGCCAACAGCATGGCGCCAAACAGGGCGACGCACATTGGAACGATAAAGAGACTGCGGAAGTTTATCATTTCACCGACTTTCATTTTGGCAAATAAGGTAGGGCAGACAAAGCCAGCAATCAAAGCTCCTACACCTAGAATCATAACATTAAACAGTCCCTGTGCACTGGTGCGTGCATTTTTCGGGAAGTATTCTTCAACGAAAATATAGACTGTGGCGAAGAAGAAGGCATAGCATATACCGTGAAGAATTTGCACGAGGATGATGAGCACCGGACTTTGGGGAGCCATCGCATATAAAGCAAAGCGTACAACATGGCCCAGAATTCCGATTACCATCGTCCATTTCCAGCCAAGGTGCTTGAGCATTGTACCTAAGAACAACATGGTGAGAATTTCCGCAATTTGCCCAATGCTCATAATTGGCATTACCCAGTTTTTGGCTATACCAACTCCACCATTCTCCACTGCCGTTTCCAGAAACGTGCTAGTCCACATGAAGTAACTGTTATGCACTGCACTGTCCAAGAGCGTGACAATCCAGAGTACAAGGATAAAAGGATGCTTAAGCAACTTAAGCGCTTCAAGCAAAGCAAACTTATCCTCACCAGCCTTCACATCTTTGGGCGGTGTGTGCGGCAGGGCAAAACTGAATACGGACAACACCAAGGACGCTATACCGGACACTATGTAAGTCCAACTAGTTGCAACCATGGCCGCGTCGCCCTCCAAGGGATGCTTCAATGCCTCAGAGAACCACCCAGCAAATCCCTGAGGATTCGCCGCCGTTACAGCCGTCCAATCTACAAAGATGAAAGTAAAAGGCCAGGCTGCAAGAATCCAACCAATGGTTCCGCCCATGCGAACAATACCAAACTCATTCTTGGCATCCTTCATGTTGGCAAAAGCAATGGAATTAGTAATCGAAATGGTTGGCACATAAAACAAGCAATGAACTAGCATCAAAGCAAAGAAAGGCCAGAAATCTTTGGTAAAGGCGCAACCCAATATTGCCAACCCTCCAACAAGGTGACTAAATGCCAGGAATTTCTCCGCTGCGAAGTTTCGATCCGCAAACTGATTCGAGAAAAACATCCCCACGATCGCTGCAATCGGGAATGCATTCAATATCCACGACTGCTCTGCAGGTGAGAAATTAAGGCTTGGTAAGTACCCGAAGATTAAGGGCAGCCAAGCGCCCCAGATGAAAAATTGAAGAACCATCATCACAAACAATCTTAGACGAACTGACATTTTGTTCCCTTTCGTCAAATTCCAACAAAAGATATTAAGCTGATACTATGAAACATTTGTTTATCAAATTCAACCATCGATTCACAAAAAACCATCTTTACCGTTTTAAAGCATTGATCAAACTATCCGCATCGTAAACACATCCACCCCAAGTACCACCGCCCAATGTCTGCAATGCCGCCCATAGGCGCGTATCATCAGGCAGATTCGGGTCTGGCGCTAAGTCTGGCCTTAGCGTTCGGCTCTCAAGTGTTTTATTGCCCCATTCAACCCCATAATCTTTTCCATTTTCGCCTACAAGGTTCAATGAGCCTTCCAATTTGTTTCGGTCAATGATTATTTCAACCAAGTCACCTTCCAAGATTTTACCTATCGGCCCGCCTGCAAGTGCCTCTGGCCCAACATGGCCAATACAAGCACCAGTCGATACGCCAGAAAATCGGGCATCGGTTATCAACGCCACATGCTTGCCAAAACTTAAATGCTTCAATGCAGAAGTAACTTGGTAGGTTTCTTCCATACCACTGCCCATAGGCCCCCTGCACATCAGCACAATAATATCGCCCGCCTTGATTTGTTTTTCTTTGATTGCTGCAATCGCAAGTCGCTCTTCCAGAAAAACCCGAGCCGGCCCCTTGATGCGATACACCCCATCATCCCCCACCACCGAAGCATCAATCGAAGTAGCTTTTATCACCGCTCCTTCAGGCGCAAGATTTCCCTTGGGGAAGCAAACAGTCGAAGTTAAGCCTTGTTTTTTAGCTTCTGCAGGTGGGAAAATCACTTCATCGGGATTCACACCATCCATCTCTTTTAGCATCTGCCTGAATTTATGCCTGCGCTCAGATTCTTTCCACTCTTTCAAATTTTGCGCCAAGGTCTGGCCTGTGCAGGTAAGAACAGAGGTGTCCAACAAACCCATAGCTTCAAGATGAAGCATCACTTCAGGAACACCACCCGCTAAAAACACACTCACCGTGGGATAACCCACCGGCCCATTCGGAAGTGCATCTACAAGCCTCGGAACCTTACGATTGATTTCTATCCAATCTTCAACCGTGGGCCTTCGAAGCTTTGCTGCATGGGCAATTGCAGGGATATGTAAAAGCAAATTGGTTGAACCACCAAATGCAGCATGCACCACGATCGCATTACGAATCGCTGCGGGGGTCAAAATATCCGAAGTTTTTATCCCCTCAGATGCAAGCTGATAAAGCGCTTGTGCAGAATATTTCGCCAACTCCAACCAAACAGGTTGGCCCGAGGGCGCCAAAGCAGAGTGTGGCAATGCCAGCCCTAACGCTTCTGCAACCACTTGTGCAGAGGCTGCTGTTCCTAAAAATTGGCAACCACCACCAGGCGATGCACAAGCTCTGCAACCAGCTTCCGCAGCTTCCTTCAAAGAGATTTGATTATGAGAAAAGCGCGCTCCAATAGTTTGAACCTTACCCGCATCTTCACCATTATCAGCTGGTAATGTTACTCCACCAGGCACAATGATTGCAGGCAGATTATGCAAACCCGCAACCGCCATCATCATTGCAGGCAATCCTTTATCGCAGGTTGCAACGCCTAATACCCCTTTTCGAGTGGGCAAAGATCTCGCGAGCCTTCGTAAAACAATCGCAGCATCATTCCTGTAGGGTAGGCTATCCATCATGCCATGGGTGCCTTGCGATCTGCCATCACAAGGATCTGTCACAAAGCCTGAAAAAGGAATCGCACCCAAGGTTCTAAAAGTCTTGGCGGCCTCTTGTACTAAAAGAACAACTTCCCAATGCCCGGTATGAAATCCTAATGCCAAGGGAGTGCCATCCGGATTACGAACCCCTCCGGAAGTGCTTAGCACCAGAAATTCAGGCCTGCCCATTTCTTCAGGCTTCCAACCCATTCCCACATTCAACGACCAACCAAACAAATCACCACTCGGAGCATTTAGCAGTAATTCTTCGGTTAAGGGTAATTCACCCTCAGGGCCTTTGGCATGCGATTTAACATTAAAGGTTTCGGGACGGCCCTTAAGATAATCCTTGACGCCAAATTTATTATTTGCCATGAATCGAAAATCCCTACTGTTATTGTTTAGCTTACTTTAGCTGGGCGGGCGGTCGGCACTAGCCGGGGCAATGGCACCACAGAGCCATTTATCCCACCATGCTTGTGGATTAACTGGGCAAAGTCAACCCTTAGAAAATCATGCAGATAAGGCTTTCTGGTGGTTGCAACATATTCCCGTGCCATATGCAACATCTGAACATCATAGGATTTTTTACTGTGCGTATGCCAGGCACAACGACCCTGATGCCTGCGCAAATCACCATTGAATTCAGGGCTGATATGATAAAGCTCATGAAAAACGGTTACGAGTTTGTTTTCGAGTGTCTGATCTTGAAATCGGGGCAGACAAAAAGTTACCAGATAATAAATTTCCCTACCATCCACATAATACTGCTGTACTTCGTAATTACGATTCCCCCGTTTGCATTGAAGATTACCACCTTCAAACCTCATGGGGGTAACCCTTGCTTGCAAGCCATGCAGTCTGAAATTCCTAGCTCGGGTGATCGTCACCAGAATTTTATTGGGATCGAGATTAAAAAACTCCGGACAGTTTTGCGATATGTCTGATATCAGTTCCAGCATTCTTCCCGAAAAATCAAACGAGCTTTCAATCGCTCCCGTTTGCAACCACGGGGGCGAATCAAATCCAACTTTTCGCACCGTGCCAATTTCTTTGCGGTCGAACACGACCATCGGCACCGGGACTACCGGATTGTTCCACTTCAAAATTGTAGGATAATGCCTCATGCAATAAAGCGATTGTGAATCGCCTCCCCTTTAAATTAATCAAATTTAGTTGCCTCGTTGCAACCACTATTAAAGGATGATCTGTAATTTTCGTTATTTCCAGTAAATTCTTTTCATATTTCCAACCGATAAGAAGTAATGAGTATTCCTAACACTCAAATTTTGCATTATTCGGTTGAAAACCGGCAAGACAGGGGAAATAGATATGAAGATTAAATCAAAACTTGCGCTAGCCACTCTTGGCCTCACTGGCCTTTTGTTAATTGGAACTTCAGGTTGCCAAACACATATAGGCGGCATGACTTTGCCCAGCGGGCATTATCTGGAACACCCACCACAGTATGTTCCACCTTCACCGTTTTTCCCTCTTTCCAAGGAACTTGCTTCCATGGAGACAGGTGCTAACAACAATCAAACTGCAGCTTCGCCCTCCGCACTGCCTGCGCCTTTGCCTGGCCCCGGTGGAATGGGCGCACCTGTACCAATGCCGGGCAACTAACCAGCCCTCTTATCTTTCCCACTTCCCAGCTAGAGACATAAAAATTATGCCTCTAGCTGCTTGCATTGTCTTGACAACCCCGCCAACTAGGGGTATTCCCACCGCCATCTTGTTTTAGGTTTGAATCGAGATTTTTTCTCTAACCCGCATGCTATTGGAGCAATGCAAGTTCAAACAAAAACAGCGGGAGGGATTCCAATGCGAATCCAATATTGGCACAAAGCGACTTTCCTTCTTTCCTTTAGCTCGTTTCTATTAACTGGCTGCTTTGAATGGTGCCCCTTTGTCACCAAAGAAGATAAAAAGTTCCAACCCAAACCTACTTACTCGCTTAATACTCTGGGCGCACCTACTACCCAGCCTAAAGTTACCACCGAAACCGCAGACATCCCTGGCGCAGGCGCTGTCAGCAATGTGGGTAATACTCTAGATGGCAACCCCATTAGTATTTCCAATGCCCCAAAGGTAGCCCAAGCACCTGATAAATCACCCATTGCTGTTAGCAATCCGATAGGTGATGGCGCTGCTAACCAAGTGAAATTCACCCCCACGCCACAAGTAAAAAAGGCTCCAGTTCATACTATTGCTGCACCAGAAAACATTAACAAACAGCCTACACCTGGTACTGCCCCTGCTTTACAAGAGTTGGGAATCCCATTAACTAGTTTAACTCCATCCTTGCAATCTGTGCCGTTAACCATGGATGCAGATAAAGCCATTCTTCCAACTAATGCGAATTCTAGTATCCCAGCAATTGATTCTGTAATTATTCCACCCACGCCAGGATTGGGTGCTCCTAGAACTAGTGCACCACCTACGGTAATAGTTCCGACAGGGGGAAGTTTGCCCAGCACCGCACCTTTAGGAATACCTTCCGCACCACAGGCAACGCCCTATAGGTAAAATCTAAGCTTACTTAAAAACAAAAAGAACCCCACGGCTTTTGTCCGCGGGGTTCTTTTTGTTTTGGCTTTGTGAAAGCAGGATAATAAAAAGTATGATGTCCCCGAAAATTCGTAATTTTCACACATGCGCAAAAAGGACGAAAGAAGCACAAGCAGTAAGGGGCTAAGCAGTTATTACGGAGTCCTCACCAAACGGAAACCGCCGTTGAGGAACCGATCGGTCGGTGAGTTGTTGAGCCGGTCGGAAGAACGAGCTAGCGAAGCAAAGTCGATGAAAGACCCGCCACGCAACACACGGTGAGTTCCCGTTGCTGGACCTTTCGGATCTGTTGCTGAGCCCGCTGGATAATCCGCTTTCCAGTCATCATTACACCACTCCCATACATTGCCATGCATATCGTAAAGCCCAAATGCATTCGGATTGTAACCCCCTACTGCCTTAATACTCCCTGCAGGCCCACCTTCAATATTTGCATCAATATTTGTTAGGCTGGCCCCAACCGCATACGCAGTTGTTTTGCCTGCTCTGCATGCATATTCCCACTCTGCTTCCGTTGGCAATCGATAACCACCTTTTGTGCTGGCATTCAACTTCTTAATGAAATCCTGACAATCATTCCATGATACATCCGTAACTGGTAACTTGGCGCCTTTATTACTACTTAGGTTATTCCCCATCACACTTTCCCATTGCTCCTGCGTCACTTCATACTTACCCATATAAAATGGCTTCGTAAGTGTTACTTCGTGCTGTGTTTCATTATCACGCCGGCCTTTTTCAGATTCTGGCGAACCCATCATAAACTTCCCCACTGGGATTAATACCAGATCTTTTTCTATACTCGCAGCAACTTTGACTATGTCAGCTACTTCTTCTTTGCCAGCTTTAGATTTCACCAACTCCATCTGCTTCACCTTCGCTTCTTCTTCCTGTTTTAATTTCACCATCTCCATCTGCTTTGCCTTTGCTTCCTCTTCCAACTTTAACTTAGCCAACTCTGCTATTTGTGCCTTAACTTCTTCTTTTACATTTGTACCCGGCTTCATCAACAACATTAAAACCAATAACACCAAAACAATTATTCCTGTAACCGCTAATACTTTAGAAGTGTAAGTTTTTTTCAGCATGCCGCTTATATATGCAAGCGTTTTTCCGCCAACATGCTTATCCGTTTCATTATTTCCTTCTTTCCCTAAATTTGTAAGTACTGATTGAATATCTATTAATTCCAGGGAGCTTGGGACTTCAAAACAATTTGTCGCTAAAATTTCTGTTGCAACCGAATTTTCACCTATTTCCGTTTGCAATCTAGATAGAGTGGATACCACTTCCGCCATACTTGCATAACGATCCCCCACTTTCTTAGCCACCATTTTCATAAATGCAATTTCAAGATCGGGGGTTATATCAACTCTGAAATTGCTAAGGGATGGAATAGGAGATTCCCTATGGGCCAACAGTTTTTCAAATGCACTATAGCCAGGAAACATCACTTTTTGCGTTAGAAGAAAAAATAATGTTGCACCCAAGCTATAAATATCGGCCCGTGCATCTACATTTTTAGATGAAAAACCCTGCTCGGGCGACATGAAATCTACCGTACCCATGATTGCTGCAGGTGCGGTTAGCATGGATATAGATTCATCATCTTCTTTGCTTTCCACTTTCGCCAACCCCATATCCACTATTTTTACATTCCCACTTAAATCAACCAAGATATTACCAGGCTTGATATCCCGATGAATTACCCCCTGATCATGCGCATACTTTAACCCCCTAGCAGCTTGCAATATATAATCAACTGCTTCACTAACACTTAATTGACCTTTCTTTCGCAAAATTCCACCAAGATCATCCCCCTTGATGTACTCCATCACCATAAAGATTCGGCCATCGGCTTGGTCTGCATCAAACACCGTGATAATATTCGAATGCACCAACTTCGCTGCTGCTTTTACTTCTCGTTCAAACCTCTTAACAACCTCAGGATCAATTTTACCTTTCTTGAGAATCATCTTAATTGCAACTATTCTTTCGGTGCCGGAATGAAACGCCTTATAAACCTG
>Ga0209553_1000697_pt1 | contig 17232 bp, 15 predicted proteins | sample LauGreFBDMM110DN_2_FD_188217 | JGI IMG/M metagenome (GOLD analysis project Ga0209553, IMG submission 188217) | Freshwater lake microbial communities from Lake Michigan, USA - Fa13.BD.MM110.DN (SPAdes) (version 2) | ecosystem: Environmental > Aquatic > Freshwater > Lake | place: Lake Michigan...
GTCATGTATTCTGCAACCAAATATATTGGTGGGCACGGAAACTCCATTGGGGGTGTCATTATCGATGGCGGCAATTTCGATTGGGCCGCCGATAAGGCGCGCTTCCCGCTCTTGAATGAACCAGACTCCAGCTATCACGGCGCGGTCTGGACCGAGGCCGCCAAGTCGCTCGGCCCGATTGCCTATATTCTGCGTGCTCGTGTGACGTTGCTGCGTGATATCGGCGCGGCTTTAAGCCCCTTCAACGCGTTTCTGCTTCTGCAAGGCCTTGAAACGCTACCCTTGCGCCTGCAGCGACATTGCGACAATGCGGCTAAGGTGGCTGATGTCTTGAAGGCGCATAGCAAAGTCGCACGTGTGATTTACCCAGGCTTGATGTCGGGCGAGGCGAAGCGGCGCGCAGATGCGTATCTTGCTAAAGGTCGTTATGGCGCACTGGTGGGATTCGAGGTGAAGGGCGGCGTTGCCAGCGGGCAGAAATTTATCAACGCGCTGAAATTATTATACCATGTCGCCAATATTGGCGATGCGCGCTCGCTGGCGATTCACCCGGCTTCAACAACACATTCGCAACTCTCAGCCGAGGATCAGGCGACCACGGGTGTAACGCCGGGTTACGTTCGTTTGGCTATCGGCTTGGAACATCCTGACGATATCCTGGCCGATATCACTCAGGCGTTAGGGCAAGTGTAAGTTGGTTCGCGGTCTAACGCGGGAAGATATCAATCTTCTTGCCGCCGTCACTTAAGGCGACTGCAAGTTTGCCGTGCTTGAGTTTCAGGGCGTCTTCGCCAAACAGCGTGCGTCGCCAGCCGTGCATGGCTGGAACGTCCGCATCGTCTTTTTGGGCGATGGCATCAATGTCCTCTGACGATGCAATCAGTCGCGGGGCGACATCTTCCTGTTCGCTCTTCAGTTTGAGTAGCAGGCGCAAGAGCTCGACGACAGCCCGCGGGCCTTGGTTTGCCGGATCGTAGTCGGGCACTTCGGGCCATTCGGATTCGGGAACCAGCATACCTTTTTGCGCTGCCGCCACAACCGCGCTTGCAAAGCGCTCGGATGCTAATTGCTTGGCCAATCGCGAGCGTTTCAAATCTTCAACCGAGGTGGGGGCGTGGGCGGCTAATTCTAAAAGGGCATCATCTTTGGCAACCCGTTGGCGGGGCCAATCCATTGCACGTGCCGTATCTTCACGCCAAGCGGCCAACTCGCGCAGCACAGCCAGCATCCGGCCAGAGCGAGTGCGCGCCTTGATGCGTCGCCAGGCCTCGCGTGGCTCAATGCGGTAGGTTTTCTCGGTCGTCAGGATGGCCATTTCTTCGCTCAGCCATGCGCTCCGACCGGTTCGTTCCAAGCGCTTCTGCAGTGTGGTGTAGGCTTTACGTAAGTGGGTCACATCCGACAGCGCGTATTTGACCTGCCGTTCGGTCAGGGGGCGGCGAGACCAATCGGTAAATCGTTGCGTTTTATCAAGCTTGGCATCCGCCAATTTGGCCACCAGCGCCTCGTAGCCCACCTGATCACCAAAGCCGCAGACCATCGCGGCAACCTGTGTATCGAAGATGGGAACGGGCAAGGCACCGCCTTCATGTAGGAAAATTTCCAAATCCTGCCGTGCCGCATGGAAAACCTTCAAAACTTTATTGTTGGCGAAAAGTTTATACATCGGCGCCAGGTCGATGCCCGGCGCTAAGGGGTCGATACAAACCGCTTCGTCAGGACCGGCAATTTGAACCAGGCACAACTTGGCCCAAAAGGTCGTCTCGCGCATGAACTCTGTGTCCACCGTGACGAACTCTGCCGTGATTTGGCGCTCGCAGAAGGCGCTCAGCGTGGCCGTGTCAGAGATGAGGGCGGGTGTAGAGGTCATTGCGGGGGCTTGTGTAGCGTCCCTGACCGCTGGCCGCAACCAATGTAATCAGGGCGTTCCTAGCTTCGCTGCAGCCTTGACAAAAACGGCCATTCGGTGTGGTTTCACGCGCGCCAGCTGGGGGCAACGAGCCCCCAAGCCCTGGCGAAACTGCGGAATTGAGCCAGGTGTTCTGGCCCCCCGCGCCACGAAAAGGTTGTCCCGATGCATAGTTACCGGACCCATACGTGCGGCGCCCTGCGCCCCGAGGCCGCAGGCCAAGATGCCCGCTTAGCTGGCTGGGTCCACCGTAAGCGCGACCATGGGAACCTTTTGTTCGTCGATTTACGCGATATGTACGGCATCACCCAATGCGTGGCCGACATCTCAAGCCCGGTGTTTAAGCAGCTTGAGGCCCTTCGCCCCGAAACCGTGATCAGCGTCACCGGCAAGGTTGTGCTGCGCTCGCCCGAGACGGCCAATGATAAACTGCCGACGGGCCATATTGAGCTGCTCGTCAGTTCGGTCGAAGTGTTGTCGGATGCAGCCGTTCTGCCCATGCAGGTGGCGGGTGATCAGGAATACTCGGAAGAGACCCGCCTGACGTACCGCTTCCTCGATCTGCGCCGTGAAAAAGTGCGCGAGAATATGCTGTTGCGCTCGAAAGTGATTGCGAGCATCCGGCGCAGAATGTGGGATGCGGGCTTCCACGAATTCCAGACGCCGATTTTAACAGCGTCATCGCCTGAAGGTGCGCGCGATTTCTTGGTGCCCTCGCGCATTCATCCGGGCAAGTTCTATGCATTGCCGCAAGCTCCGCAGCAATTCAAACAACTGTTGATGACATCTGGCTTCGACCGCTATTTCCAAATTGCCGCATGCTTTCGCGACGAAGACAGCCGCGCCGACCGTTCACCGGGCGAGTTTTACCAACTTGATTTCGAGATGGCCTTTGTCACACAAGACGATGTGTTCAACACCATTGCGCCGGTGTTAGCGGGCGTGTTCGAAGAATTCGCCAATGGCAAGACAGTCACCAAGCCGCCATTCCCCCGCATCACCTATGACAATGCATTGCTGCTTTATGGCTCGGACAAACCTGATCTGCGTAATCCGTTGTTGATCACCGATGTGACGGACGCGTTCCGGGGGTCGAACTTTGGCTTGTTTGCCAAGAACATCGAGAAGGGTTCTATTGTGCGCGCCATCCCCGCGCCGAAGTCGGCCGACCAGCCGCGCAGTTGGTTTGATAAACTCAACGAGTGGGCGCGGACTGAGGGTGCCGGCGGCCTTGGATATATTCAATATAAAGACGGCGAGACCAAAGGCCCCATTGCCAAGAATCTTGATGCTGAGCGCGTGGCCCAAATCAAAGCCGCCACCGGTATTCAAGACGGTGATAGCGTGTTCTTTGTGTGCGATACCAAGCCCAAGGCCGAGAAATTCGCAGGCGCCGTGCGCACTAAAATTTGCGACGAATTAGGGTTGTTGGAGCAGAATCAATTTAAGTTCTGCTGGATCGTCGATTTCCCGATGTACGAGCGGAACCCTGACACCGGCCAGATCGAATTCAGTCACAACCCGTTCTCGATGCCCCAAGGCGAGCTTGAGGCGTTGCTGACCAAGGATCCGACCGAAATTAAGGCGTATCAGTACGACATCGTCTGTAATGGGATCGAGCTTTCATCGGGTGCTATTCGTAATCACCGTCCCGAAATTATGTACAAAGCGTTTGAGATTGCCGGGTATTCGCAAGCCGATGTCGAAAGCCGGTTCGGCGGCATGCTCAATGCCTTTAAGTACGGCGCGCCACCTCATGGCGGCTCTGCGCCGGGCATTGATCGTATCGTGATGCTGCTGGCCAATGAGCCCAATATCCGCGAAGTGATTTTGTTCCCGATGACTGGCAGGGCGGAAGATTTATTGATGCAAGCGCCCAATACCGTGTCGGCCAAGCAGCTCAAAGAACTGCACATCAAACTAGATCTGCCGAAGGAAGCTAAGGATACAAAACCTATCACTTGATTCGGAAATCACTTCCCCCTCTCCCCCTGGGAGAGGGATGGGGTGAGGGCGAGTTGTTTTTTAGAAAACGAAACACCCTCACCCGACCCTTTGGGTCGACCTCTCCCAAAGGAGAGGTTTTTCTAAGCTTTGACCTCAGCCGCGCGTGGCGATGCCCAGGCGTGCTTTACACTCTTGCTTGATCTCGTAAATTGCGGCGTCTGCATTTTCGAGCAGTTCTTTCATCTCGATCTTTGACATCCACATATACACGCCGCAACTTGCTTTGATCGCTATGTTATGACCACCCCAGGCGGCATAGGCATTATTCAGCTTATGATCCAAATCCTCGGCGCGACTGACGCCGTTGCATTTGTTCGAGCGGGGCAGCAGCACCGCAAACTCATCACCACCTAAACGAACAATGTAGTCGGTGTCGCGGATGTGCGTCTTTAAGACATTCGCTACCGTCACCAGCACTTCGTCACCGGCAGCGTGCCCATAGGTGTCATTTACGGGCTTAAATTCATCGAGATCGACAAAGATCAATACACCACCCACGCCGTGCTGACGGGCGACGGATAATTCATGCGATAAACGGTCCTCAAACCCACGTCGATTGAGCACGCGCGTGAGGCCGTCGGTGATTGGCCCACAGTTGGCTCCTGTGGGGCTTCCCAATATTGTCGCTTTGCCGCAGATTGACAAAGATTTACTCAATTCACCGGCGTGAGATTTGAATCTCGCGTTCTATAATCTCATCGAGCGCCGCGACACGCCCAACTTTGAAGTTTTTCAACGCTATTATGCGTCGGGCATTGCGCCGGCCTTCGAGCAACAGTTTAGCGACTTTACGATTCGCGCCGAGCTGCGAAGTGAGCGAAACCAAAAAGCCTGAAGTGAAAAAGCAATCCCGTTAATGTCACCGCCTTACGGCCAAAGCCAAGCAGCACCCCGCACCCCGCTGGAATCGCCATGCTGAGGCGGTCGGATGGGCGTCACGACGGTATCGCTGAAAACATAATCTGTGAGTAGGGGGGGGACATCGCGGTAAAGACGCGCGATGTGTGACAATCCGCCGCCTAGCACAATCACAGAAGGGTCGATCATATTGATGACGGTTGCTAAGCTGCGGGCCAATCGGTCCACATACCGATCGAGTACAGCGCTCGCCGTGCTATCGCCCTCCTGCGCGACGGTGACGATCTCTGTGGCTGTCAGTTTGCGGCTGGTGGCGCGTTGCATGTCAGCGCTGAGCGCCGGGCCTGATAAAAATGTCTCGATGCAGCCCTGGCGGCCACAATAACAATTCTGGCCTGGCCTTTCATCACCTATGGGCCAAGGCAGGGGGTTATGTCCCCATTCGCCGGTGATGGCATTGGGGCCGCGCACAATCTTTTTGTCGATGACCAACCCGCTACCCACGCCCGTGCCCAGAATAGAGCCGAAGACAATCTGTCCATCACGACCAGCCCCGTCGCACGCTTCGGATAACGCAAAACAATCGGCATCGTTTGCAAGCCGCACAGGCTGGCCGATGGCCTGGGCCAAATCCTGATCAAGAGGTTTGCCAATCAGGCAGACTGAGTTCGCGCCTTTGATCAACCCCGTTGCCGGTGAGATGGTGCCAGGAATCCCAACGCCAACGCTGACACGCCCACCATCCAAAAATTGCGCTACTTCTGCCTGCACCTGGGCGACGATCCCAGCAATGGCGCGCACGGTTGCAGTATAGTCGCCCTGGGGTGTGTTGGTACGTTGGCGAAACCGCTCGGTGCCAGTGCGGTCAAGCGCGATGGCTTCAATTTTCGTTCCGCCCAGATCAACGCCGATGCGAATTTTAGAATTTTCGTTCTGTTTCGCCATGAAAATCTTGTACTTGTCGCTGTCGCCCTATGCTAATCCATACGCTATCATGAGCCAAGTCCACCACAACATTGTAGCGCGAATGTCGTCACCTGAAATAACTGGCTTTCATGAGTCTGTGACTGGTACGGTGAGCTATATAGTCACTGATCCGGCGACAAAGCGGGCAGCAATTATTGACCCGGTTCTCAATTACGACGCCAGTTCTGTCCGTACCAGCACAGTCTCGGCTGATCAGCTTCTTGAATTCGTGCGCTCAGGTGAGCTTACAGTTGATTGGATCCTTGAGACCCATATGCATGCCGATCACCTGACGGCGGCGGCATATCTGAAGTCGCAGACCGGCGCGAAGGTTGCCATCGGTGCCGAGGTCACGACCGTTCAACAGACCTTTGGAAGTTTATTTGGTACAACCGCAAACCTGAAACCGAACGCCGGCGACTTTGATCACGTCTTTCGCGATGGCGAAACCTTCATGATCGGTGGCCTGACTGCAAAAGTTATGCACACGCCTGGCCATACGCCCGCCTGTCTGACGTATGCCATCGCTGATGCCATCTTTGTCGGCGATACGCTCTTCATGCCTGATTTCGGCACCGCACGATGTGATTTCCCGGGTGGAGATGCTGCGACCCTTTATCGGTCTATTCAGAAAATTTTCAGCCTCCACGATAGCACGCCCATTTTTGTTGGTCACGACTATGGCCCCAATGGCCGCGCCATTGCTTGGCAAACAACCGTCGGTGCTGAAAAGGAAAGTAATACGCAAGTGGGTGGCGGCATGTCGCTCGAAGCATTTGTTGAATTGCGTACCGCGCGCGATAAAACGCTGAGTTTGCCGAACCTGATTCTGCCATCCGTTCAAGTGAATATCCGCGCTGGGCGCACGCCCGAACCTGAAGCGAACGGCATCGCGTACTTGAAGATGCCGCTCAACACGTTCTGAGGTGTGCCGTAATGTCGACGTCTACGCTGATTGTCACGCATGCCAGCGGCCTTGATCACGATACTGGCGCCCATCACCCTGAATCGCCCGACCGATTGCGTAGCGTTCTTAAAGCGTTAAGTCAGCCCGCGTTCAAAGACGTGATGCGTGAGGATGCGCCCATCGCAACGTCAGAACAAATTGCGCGCGCCCATCCGGGGAATTTTGTCGCCAAGATCATGGCGGCCATCCCGAAGTCGGGGCACAACCACCTCGACCCCGATACGGTCTTGTCCCCAGGCTCGGGTGAGGCGATGATGCACGCGGCTGGGGCTGTGGTTCGCGCCGTTGATGCGGTGGCCGCCGGTCAAGCGCGCAACGCCTTTTGTGCCGTGCGCCCACCAGGTCATCACGCCGAGTCCTCGCGTGCCATGGGCTTTTGCTTGATCAACAATGCCGCAGTCGGTGTCTATCACGCCCGCGCCGTGCATGGGTTCCAACGCGTTGCCGTCGTCGATTTCGATGTTCACCATGGCAATGGCACGCAGCAGATTTTCTGGAATGATGCCGATGCCTTTTATGCCTCGACGCATCAATTTCCGTTCTACCCCGGCACAGGCGCGCGGGCCGAAAAGGGCGCGCATGGGAATGTTGTAAATGTGCCGCTGGCGTCTGGCAGCCGGGGTGATGTGTTTCGGGGCGGGATGCGCGATGACATCCTGCCAGCGTTGAGCGCATTTAAGCCTGATATCATTCTCATTTCTGCCGGATTTGACGCCCATAAAGATGACCCTTTGGCCAACCTCGGCTTCGTTGAAGACGACTTCGCCTGGGCCACGGCTGCCTTAATGGATGTGGCCACCAAAGTCTGTGGTGGCCGGGTGGTATCGTTGCTTGAGGGCGGGTATAACCTTGATGCGCTTGGCGATAGTGTGATCGCACATGTGCAAACCCTGAAGGAATACTAATGGCTAAAACTCCGACGCACGACCCAGCACCTGAAGACATCGCAAAGATGGGCTTTGAAGACGCCATGAAGGAACTCGATTCCATCGTGCGCAGTCTCGAGGGCGGTCAGGTCAAATTGGATGAGGCGGTTGAAAAATATACGCGCGGCTCGCAGCTCAAACGTCACTGTGAAGCAAAGCTGGCTGACGCTAAAATGAAGGTCGAGAAAATCACCCAGGCCGGCAAGGCGCTGGGGCTTGAGCCCATGGACGAGGCTTGAGCGCCTCCACATCCATTTCAATGTCTCACGATTTCGCAACGGCGCTGGCCGCCACGGCCTCGGCTGTCAATCAACGCCTTGATGAATTGATTCCGCCCACGACCGGCCCAGAAGGCCGTGTGGTTGAGGCCATGCGTTACGCGGTGCTTGATGGCGGCAAACGGTTCCGCCCTTTTTTGATTTGTGCGGGGGCCGATATGTTGGGCGCAGCACCCGAATCTGCTTTGCGCACCGCCGCCGCCGTGGAAATGATTCACTGCTACTCGCTGATCCATGATGATCTGCCCGCGATGGATAATGACGATCTGCGTCGCGGTCGCCCGACGGTCCATAAGCATTGGGATGAAGCTACGGCAATTCTTGCGGGTGATGCATTGTTGACGCTGGCGTTCGAGGTGCTGGCTGCGAAAGACACCAGCCCTAACGCGGATATTCGCACAGCGCTGATTGCAGGGCTGGCGAAAGCATCTGGCGCTGCGGGCATGGTCGGTGGGCAAATGATCGATTTGGCCGCGCTTAACTCTAATCTTGATGTGGCCGGATTGACGCACCTTCAAGCCCTGAAAACGGGCGCGTTGATCGCGTTTTCTGCATCTGCTGGTGCCGTTCTGAAAAATGACGACGCGGCGCAGGTCGCATTACACGCCTATGGGCTAGATGTGGGCCTGGCATTTCAGGTCACCGACGACATCTTGGATGTTGAAGGTTCGTCGGGCCAAATTGGCAAGACGCCGGGCAAGGATAAGGCAGCAGGAAAGCCTACATTTGTTTCCCAGTTAGGCCTCGGAGGTGCTAAAATGATGGCCCGTTCACTGCTTGAGCGGGCAGTGGGCCATTTGGATATCTTCGGACACCAAGCTGGGCTTTTACATCAGGCCGCTGTCTTCGTACTCGACCGAAAATCTTGATTCGACGTGTAAAACGGTTTTGACATGACTGACGCGCCCGTAGCTCCGCAAACTCCGCTGCTCGACTCGCTCGTGGCGCCTAAGGATATCCGTGACTGGTCCATCGAGCAGTTGACGCAGCTCTCTCGCGAGGTGCGCGCGGACCTGATTCATTCCGTCTCGCGCACGGGTGGACATTTGGGTGCGGGCTTGGGTGTTGTGGAATTGACGGTGGCCGTCCATCACGTGTTCAACACCCCCACAGATCGGCTGATTTGGGATGTGGGTCATCAGGCCTATCCCCATAAAATTCTCACGGGCCGTCGCAACCGCATGACCACGATCCGTCAAAAAGACGGGCTGTCGGGTTTCACCATGCGCTCGGAAAGCGAATACGACCCGTTTGGGGCGGGCCATAGTTCGACGTCGATTTCCGCGGGTTTGGGCATGGCTGTCGCGCGCGATCTACGCGGCGAGAAGAACCATGTCGTATGCGTGATTGGCGATGGTGCCATGAGCGCAGGCATGGCCTATGAAGCCATGAACAATGCCGGAAGTTTGAATAGCGGCTTGATCGTGATTCTCAACGACAATGATATGTCGATTGCACCGCCCGTCGGGGCCATGAGTGCTTATCTGTCGCGGCTGCTGTCCTCGAAGTCGTATCTCACACTGCGCCAAGCCATGAAACAATTGGCGTCGCACTTCCCCAAGCCGCTCGCCGAAGCCGCGCGCAAAGCCGAAGAGTACACACGCGGCATGGTCGCGGGCGGCACGCTGTTTGAAGAGTTAGGTTTTTACTACGTCGGCCCCCTCGATGGTCATCGCATTGATCATCTGGTGCCGGTGTTAAAGAACATTGCCAACTCTGCCCGCCCTGGCCCCGTGTTGCTGCATGTGGTCACACAAAAGGGCAAGGGCTACGCGCCCGCCGAGCAATCGGCAGACAAATTCCACGGCGTCACAAAATTCGATGTGGTGTCTGGCGCACAAGTTAAAGCACAATCTCAGGCGCCCTCATATACGTCGGTGTTCGCCAAGGGCCTGATCGCCGAAGCGAAGCATGACGACAAAATTATTGGTATTACGGCGGCGATGCCAAGTGGTACGGGTCTTGATAAGTTTGCCGAGAAGTTTCCCACCCGGTGTTTCGATGTGGGGATCGCCGAGCAACATGCCGTGACGTTTGCAGCGGGTCTGGCGACCGAAGGCTTTAAGCCCTTCTGTGCGATTTATTCCACATTCTTGCAGCGCGCTTACGACCAAGTTGTTCATGACGTCGCGGTGCAAAATCTGCCCGTGCGCTTTGCGCTGGACCGTGCGGGGTATGTTGGTGCAGATGGCGCGACACACGCTGGCTCTTTTGACCTCGCGTACCTCGGCTGCTTGCCGAATTTCACCATTATGGCGGCGGCTGACGAACTTGAATTGATGCATATGGTGGCGACGTCGGCTGCACATGACGCTGGGCCGATTGCTTTGCGCTATCCACGCGGCGAAGGCGTGGGGCTGGCGTTACCCGAACGCGGCAGCGTGCTGCCCATCGGCAAAGGCCGCGTCGTGCGTGAGGGGTCAACCGTGGCGCTGCTTAGCCTCGGCACGCGGCTGGCTGATTGCCTCAAGGCCGCCGATGCCCTGGCGGCGCGGGGCCTCACATGCACGGTGGCCGATGCACGCTTCGCTAAGCCACTCGATAAAGATCTGATCGGCCAATTAGCCGATCACCATGAAGTAGTGATTACGGTTGAAGAATCTGCCGGGGGGTTTGGATCGGCTGTGCTACAATACCTAGCCTCGACCGGGCGGTTTGATCACGGCCTTAAAATCCGCACGCTGACGATGCCCAATGCCTTCTTCGAGCACGCCAGGCCCGAAGAGCAACTGCAGGCGGCGGGGCTCAACGCGTTTCATATCGCGGCTGCTGCCGTGGGCGCGCTCGGACTCGATCTCGGCAAAGAGATCCTGCCGGCGCGCGCGTAAAATTAGGTTCGAGAGTAGGTCATGGCCGTCGGGAAAATTCGGCTCGACCAATTGCTTGTCGCGCGTAGGTTGGCAGATAGCCCCGCCAAGGCGCAGGCCCTCATCATGTTGGGCGTTGTCTATACAGGCGAGCGCAAGCTCACATCAGCGGGCGAAAAAGTTCCTGAAGATTTAGCCATCGATGTGCGTGGGCGCGAACATCCTTGGGTCTCGCGCGGCGGGATGAAGTTGGCGCATGGCCTCACTCACTTCAACCTCGATCCCACAGGCTGGGTGTGTGTCGATGTGGGCTCGTCGACGGGTGGGTTTACGGATGTCCTTGTACATCGTGCCGCGGCGAAAGTTTACGCGGTCGATGTGGGTTACGGCCAACTCGCCGATAAACTTCGCAAAGACCCACGCGTGGTAGTGCTGGAACGCACCAATGCCCGCCATCTTACGCCTGATCAGATTCCCGAACCTCTTGATGTGGTGGTGTGTGACGCCAGCTTTATTGGCCTGCGAACGGTTTTGCCTGCGGCCATGGCGTTGACGAAGCCCGGCGCAATTCTCATTGCGCTGATCAAGCCGCAGTTCGAAGTCGGCCGCGGGCGTGTTGGCCCCAAGGGTGTGGTGCGCGATCCCGCACTTCATGCTGAAGTGTGTGATGACATCTCAAACTGGCTCGGAACACAACTGGGCTGGCGCGTGCTGGGCCTCACGCCTAGCCCCATCACCGGCCCGGAAGGCAACGTCGAGTTTTTGATCGGGGCGCGACGCGAAGCTTAAGCTCGTTACTTCACCGCAATCGGCTCGGCGTACATTTGAACGCCGGTGCGGGTCATGGCTTTGCTGGCCGCGTTCAAGGGCCCCAGCTGTTCGCCAAGCTTTGCCAGCACCTTCATGCCGCTCATGATGCCGAAGGGTAAATCGCCTTCCTGAACGGCTTTCAGCAATGATTTCCAGGGATCTTCCGGGGCAGGGTAAGGCACCAGCCAAGCAGAGTCGGTCGGCTGCAAGCCCAGCTTTTCTTTGGTGTAATCGATGGCGCGGCCAAAGCCGCCCAATTCATCCACCAATCCGGCCTTTAAGGCATCGGCACCGGTCCACACACGCCCCCGCGCCGAGCGTTCCAGATCAGCAACCTCGCGGCCGCGTCCCTTGGCGGCTTTCGTCGTGAAGTCGGTATACGCAGCGTCGATCAACTCATTTAAACGCGTCAGTTCTTTCGGCGAGAAGTCGGTGGCTGCACTGAACATGCCCGCAGACTCGCCAAAGGAAATACGCTCCCAGTTGACATCAAGTTTTTCCAAGGCACCCGCAAACACCAGCTTGCCCATGATCACACCAATCGAGCCGGTGATGGTCGCAGGCTGCGCAAAAATACGATCAGCAGGCATGGCCAAGAAATAACCGCCCGAGGCGGCCGTGTTGCCCATGCTGACAATAATCGGCTTCTTTTCTTTGGCCCGTACAATCTCACGCCAGATGGTGTCAGACGCCACATAAGACCCGCCGGGGCTGTCGATGCGCAGCAAGATCGCATCAATCTTGATGTCTTGCGCCGCGTCGGCCACAGCTTCTGCAAAATTGTCCGACAACACGCCGTCGTTAGATCTGAATGAAGAATCGTCACGTCCGCGTGTGATCTCGCCAATGGCATGAATCACAGCGATGTGTTTTTTCGGTTCGGGCTGGTCTTTGGCAGGTGCGAACGACATATATTTGTTGATGCTCACAGCTTTGGCGTCTGGGATGCGTTCATCGACGGAGGCATCAAATTCGTCACGATACCCGATCTTGTCGATCAGCTTTGCTTCTAAGGCTTCCTGCGCCAGCAGCGGACCCTTGTCGATCATGCGCCGCACGATCGCGGGATCAAGCGCGCGGTCTTTGGCAATCCCCGACACAAACTGGTCGAAGAACGATCCCAGCAAGGCTTCCAGCGCCTCACGATTGGCCGGTGAAATTTTTCTGTTGCTCAGATTCTCCATCGCACTCTTGTATTCTTTGCGCTGAATCACATTGGCTTTCACACCAATCCGATCAAGTAAGCCCTTCAAGAACGGTTGCTCGATGCCGATGCCAGCAAGGCCCACATTTCCTGAAGGCTGCACCCACAACTCGCCGAACGATGCGGCAAGGTAATAAACTGCTGTTGCGGGCGTACCTTCGCCAATCGTTTCTGAATACAGCAGCGCCGGTTTGCCAGACGTGCGGAATTCCGCAATCACGTCGCGAACATCTTGGGTTTGGGCTAAGCCCATCGACTGGCTACTGAGGTTTGCGACTATGCCCAACACACGCGGGTCATCCTTGGCACGGCGAATGGAGATCAAGGCATCCTGAAGCGTTGTGCCTGAATGAAAAGAAAAACCCTCGAAATGGCGGCCCGTAGCTCCCTCGATAAATCCTTCATCGAGGTCGAGTTCGAGAACCATTTTATCGGGCGCTGAAGGCGCGGCGCTCCCTCCTTCTTCCGCCCGCATGACGAAGTAAATGCCCACGCTCATGGACACCACTACGAAGAATCCGACGCTGGCAAGAATTCCGAGCAGAAGCTTACCGATGAATTTCATAACGATGCCTAGTGAAAAAAGAGACTAACGCTTAATCGGGCCGCACTGCGCTTCGTGGCGCAAAAGATGATCAGCCAAAACCACAGCCATCATAGCTTCGGCAACAGGAACGCCACGAATGCCGACACAGGGGTCGTGGCGGCCTTTGGTGACGATTTCGGTATTCTGGCCGTGCACATCAATCGTGCGCATCGGACTAAGGATCGAGCTTGTCGGTTTTATGGCAACCCGCGCGACGATGGGTTGGCCGGTGGAAATGCCGCCTAAAATGCCACCCGCATGATTGGACAGGAAAACTGTGCCGTCGTTGCTGCTGCGCATTTCATCAGCGTTTTCTTCGCCCGACAGGGCGGCGGCGGCAAAGCCATCGCCAATTTCCACGCCCTTGGCCGCGTTAATGCCCATCATCGCGGTGGCCAAATCTGCATCCAGCTTGCCGTAGATCGGCGCGCCTAAGCCGACGGGAATGCCTTCGGCCACAACCTCTATGATCGCACCTGTCGATGAGCCTTTTTTGCGCACGGCGTCTAAATATTCTTCCCAGGCGCTCGCGGCCTTGGCATCGGGGCAGAAAAATGGGTTTAGATCGACTGCCGCCCAATCCCAGTTGTTGCGATTAATCTTATGGGGCCCCAGTTGGACCAATGCTCCACGGATTTGAATTTGCTTGCCGAGGCGTGCATTCAAGATCAGCCGCGCAATAGCGCCTGCGGCCACGCGCATGGCGGTCTCGCGGGCCGATTGTCGCCCGCCACCGCGATAATCGCGAATGCCGTATTTTTTCCAATACGTGTAGTCGGCGTGTCCGGGGCGAAACTTCTCGACGATATCGCCATAGTCTTTCGAGCGCGCGTCCACGTTGTCAATCAGCAGGCCGATGGGCGTTCCTGTTGTTTTGCCCTCGAATACGCCCGAGAGAATACGCACGCTGTCGGGTTCTTTACGTTGCGTTGTGAATCGAGATGTCCCAGGCTTGCGCTTGTCCAGCCACACTTGCAAATCGGCTTCACTGAGCGGGATCAACGGCGGTGTGCCGTCCACGACGCAGCCAATGGCTGGCCCGTGGCTCTCGCCGAATGTTGTAAAACGGAACAGAGTTCCGAAAGTGTTGCTCGACATGGGCCTGTGGTTCCGGTGTTGCGGCCTTATTGGCTGATCTTGGCGCCTTGAAGCATCTCGGCGATTTCAGAGATCGAGTTCACGTCCATCATACCGATGACATTATATCCGCCATCGACGTAATGCACTTCGCCGGTGACGGCGGCTGAGAGATCGCTTAACAAATACACGCCGGCCTTGCCGACATCCTCGATGGTCACCGCGCGATGCAACGGCGCGTTCAACTCGTTCCAACGAATAATGTGGCGCACATCGCCGATGCCTGAGGCGGCAAGCGTGCGGATGGGGCCTGCCGAAATCGCGTTCACACGAATTTTTCCACGCCCCATGTCAACGGCAAGGTAGCGAACGCTGGCTTCAAGGGCGGCTTTGGCCACGCCCATCACGTTGTAATGGGGGATGACTTTCTCCGCGCCGTAATAAGACAGCGTCAAAAGGCTACCGCCTTGGGGCATCAAAGGTTCGGCGCGGCGGCAAATGTCGGTAAAGGAGAAGCACGAGATATCCATGGTGCGCTGGAAGTTCTCGCGCGTGGTATCGAGATAACGGCCCTTTAATTGTTCCTTATCCGAGAACGCGATGGCATGGAGGACGAAATCCAAATCTCCCCACGACGTTTGGATCGTCTCAAAAACGTTGTCGAGCGAGGCGGGGTCGGTCACATCGCACGGTAGCAGTAACGAGCTTTTCACGCTTTGGGCTAAGGGGCGCACCCGTTTTTCCAGGGCCTCGCCTTGGAAGGTGAAGGCTAACTCGGCGCCGTGGGCGGCGGCTTGCTGGGCAATGCCCCAGGCGATAGAGCGGTCGTTGGCCACGCCCATAATCAGGCCTTTTTTGCCGGCCATCAATGCGGGGGAAGTGTTCATGCTTTGGCTTAAACTCACTGAAAATAAAGAGAATCTTTAATCAATCCGGACTTTGCGGCATTATAGCTTGTAGACTTAGATTTCGCACGAAACCAACCTTTGGGCAAGGCGGCCACGATGCCAGACAGCCAGACACCACCTGTAAAGCAAGGCCAGGACCGCGTCTGGCACGGCATGCAGGCCAGCATAGGTTTTGTGGTCGACCGAATGCTCGACGACAAGATCACCCGCGTTGCGGCGTCCTTAAGTTTCACCACCTCGCTTGCCGTTATTCCGGCATTTGTCGTCGTTCTGGCCATCCTCACGGCCTTTCCGGCGTTTGAAGGCATCCGCATGGCCGCGCAAGATTTCATCCTCAGCAACGTCGTGCCCGATACCGACATGAAGATGCGCGAGCAAATTGCTTCATTTATCGAGGCGGCAGGTCAATTAACTATCTTTGGCATCGTCGGCTTGGCAGTCACGTCGATCCTGCTTTTGCTCACCATCGAAACCGCATTCAATGAGATCTTCCTAGTGCGGCGACCCCGGTTGTTGATGACGCGGCTATTGGTGTTGTGGGCCATGATGACGGTGGGGCCGTTTCTGTTTGGCATTAGCTTTACGATGTTCGGCTATGTCGCCACCGCCCAGCTTTGGTTGGGCGAGGATGTTGCAAAGTCCTTGAGTGTTCTCTTGGGCCAAGTTGCGCCCACACTAATTGTCTGGCTTGCGATCACACTGTTGTATTTGGTTCTCCCCAATCGTCGGGTGCAGTTGAAAGACGCGATCATCGGCGCAGGCTTTGCAGCAGTCTTGTTTGCTTTGCTGCGCTACGGCTTTGCCACCTACGTCGCATCGATAACATCGCATCAGGGCGTCTATGGTGCCGTTGCCGCAGTGCCGGTGTTTCTGATTTGGGTTTATCTGAACTGGATTGTGGTCATGGCGGGCGCGGTGATCACTGCTTCGCTGCCCGATTGGCGTTATGCCAATGAGGGCAGCGCCGACAAGCCGCTTGATCGGCTGGCCCTGGCCATGGATGTCATCGCCAAGCTGGCCACGGCCCAGCATGGGGGCGCTGCCATTTCATCGCGCATCCTCGCGCGCATCTTAGGCGCGCCCGACGTTGTTTTAGGTCGTGTTCTGGAAACGTTGCGCCAAGGCCGATTTGTCGCTGTGACCGATGAGGGTGGTTGGATGCTGGCGCGCGATCTCGATCGCATCGCCTTGGCCGATGTGGTTCATCAATTCGGCCTGGGCTTAAATTTTATGGCCATGGGGGCTGACCAAACCGGACGCTTAGCCGATACTGCGAAACGCTTACATTATCATTTGGGGCGCGCCGCTGAGTCCGAGCGCGGGCTGCTCAGTGTCACACTGGCCAATATTGTCACGCCACCTGCCGAGGTGGCTGATGCACCGGCAGACAAACCGGCTATGTCTTAGCCTTCAACAATCCGCCACGAGCCGTCGGGTTGTTGGCAAGCCACGCCATGGGCGTTTTCTTTTTTGCCACCTACCGTCACTTCGGTTTGGAACTCGCGGCAGTAACTGCCTGCGGTCGAACGGCCATCACGCACCGGCGTGACGATGCCCGAGTTGCCCGTATTGGGGTTTTTCCAAACAATCGCCTCGCCCATTGGCGCAGAATACGCACGCTGTTCAGCCTCGCGCATTTTAATGCGATCTAATTCATTCATTGATTTGCCGATGGAATTGCCGACCACCGCACCCAGCATGGTGCCGACGCCGATGGCAACGGCTTTGCCGCCGCCCCTGCCGACGGACGAGCCTGCCCACGCGCCAGCAGCGCCACCCAATAAGGTGCCCATGGCCTCTTTGTCGACGCGACCATCAGCCGCGCAGCCCGATAAAAGCAAGCTCGAAGCAACAGCGGTCATCATCAAAATGCGTGGTGCAAAACATGTGGTCATGGTGTCCTCAAAAGGGCCTGGAAAAGAGCGTTTC
>Ga0209553_1000698_pt1 | contig 17225 bp, 11 predicted proteins | sample LauGreFBDMM110DN_2_FD_188217 | JGI IMG/M metagenome (GOLD analysis project Ga0209553, IMG submission 188217) | Freshwater lake microbial communities from Lake Michigan, USA - Fa13.BD.MM110.DN (SPAdes) (version 2) | ecosystem: Environmental > Aquatic > Freshwater > Lake | place: Lake Michigan...
CGCAGACAATTTTGCGAAACGATCGGCGACAGTGCCGTACTTCGTCGATCAGGAAGCCATTGTGCCGTGGTACACGCACAAGAAATCGGTCATCAATCGTGACGATGCACTTTGTCAGGCTTTGACGGACATTGAAAATGTCTGGATGGGCCACACGGGGTTGATCGAACCCGAAGGTGTCACCGAAATGGTTGCTTCCATGGTGGCCGCAGACGCGGCATGGCAGTTTGCGGATGACGAAGACGAACAGCCCACGACGCTTGGCACAGTGATTCGCGCATTACGCAGATCAAAACACGCTGACGAAGTGGAACTGCTGAAAACCTGCATGCGTGCCTGTGAGGCAGGTCAGCGACGCGCCTTTGAAGTCATTCAACCTGGCGTCTCAGAATTCGAAGTGTATCTCGAAGTTCAGCGGGCGGCTCAGGAAGTTGTCGGCGGCCCCTGTCTCGTCTATGGCGATTTTCGCGCTACGAATGCGCTGCTGCCCAAAGCCGGTGGGCTGCCGACACCCTATCGACTGCAGCACGGGGATCTATTTATTTTGGATTATAGCGTCGTCGTGCATGGCTATCGCAGTGATTTCACGAACACGATTTCCGTAGGTATTCCGTCTGACAAAATTTTGGCCCAGTTCGAAGCGTGCCGCGATGCGCTCCAAGCGGCGGCTGTGCTGCTGAAAGCGGGCGTTGCCTGTCGAGATCTCTGGCGGGCCGCTTCGACGGTCTTGGAATCGCGAGGCTTTGGCCCCTTGGCGCATCACGCCGGTCATGGGCTTGGCCTTGAACACCCTGAACCGCCAAGCCTAGTTTCCGAAAGTGACGATGTCCTGATCGCAGGCGACGTGATTACCCTAGAACCCGGCTGCTACATCGCAGGTCAAGGCGGCATGCGATTTGAACACAATTATCTGATCACTGAATCTGGCAGCGAACAATTGAGTCAACACCATATCGGTCTGACGCAGTGAGCGACAGTCCTTTATGACTTAATGCGTTTTTGGGTTCCCGATGGCAAGTTGACCAGCTTCTCGGGAAAGAGCCGCGGAGCCACAAGTTCGGCCATAAAAACACGCGGCGACCAGATTTCGGCATCCACACTGACGGCATCCACACTGACGGCATCCACACTGACGGCATCCACACTGACGGCATCCACACTGACGGCATCCACACTGACCATGCGGAAGCGCATGAAGATGCCGCTGGCCATGAGGCCTAGGCGCCGTTTCAGTGGCAGAAATTGCCGGTGTTGGTCACCGGCATTGCCTTTCGCTGGACAGCGATCATAGCCGCACTGATCAGATAATTTGCTAGAGCTTACCCAATCGGAACTTTTGATGAAGGTTAAAGGTTCTTGTACCCGATAACTAATCTCGGAGCAGAGGAGGACGGGATATTCAAGGTTGCCGCTACGGGGAAACGAAGGCGGTCCGGAGATATTCCACGATAAAACAAAGAGTACTACGTTGAGGGATTCACGGATGCATTCCAGATTGCGCTTGTTTGTCGGAGCAGAAACTCCAGAAGCAACGGTTGATGCAGAGCCGGAGGTCTCGATCAAATTGGGTGAACTAACTCGAATTTTGGCTGACGCTATTATTTGGGATCGCACATGGATCGCAGATTTTGCAGATGATGATGTGCGAATTTCCGCCGATCTTTTCGAGATGCTGTCTTCCTATTCACAGATGAGGCCATCGGCGTGAATTATGTCACTGCGTGACGACGCTATTGCTATCTGGTCCGCTGGCATCGCAGCCGTGGATTCTGCGCAGGCGGTGCACCGGCAGATCCGCGTTCAGCAAGACAAATTGTGGATTGGTGACGTCCGAATTCCAATCTCGTCTGCTGGCCGCATCGAGGTGATCGGTGCCGGCAAGGCTGGGGCGGGAATGGCAGCGGGCGTTGAAGCCGCCTTGGTGACCACCAATTTTTCTGACCGCATCTCCGGCTGGGTCAATGTGCCGGCCGACTGCGTGCGACCGATGAAGTCCATTCAACTGCATGCTGCGCGGCCCGCAGGTCTGAATGAACCGACGCAGGAAGCCGTGCGGGGCACTCAGGAGATTCTGCGGCGAGTTCGCTCACTTTCGGAATCGGATGTCTGCATCGTGCTGCTCTCCGGTGGTGCCAGCGCCCTGCTCTGCAGTTCGACGCTGGGGATTTCGCTGAGCGACAAACTGTCTGTGACCCGCGCCCTTGCAGGCAGCGGAGCACCAATTCACGAGCTGAATCTGGTTCGGACGCAACTGTCTCAGGTCAAAGGCGGCCGCTTAGCCGCCGCCTGTCGCGCCGGTACGCTCGTGACTCTAATTATTTCGGATGTGATCGGCGATCCGTTGGAAGTGATCGGTTCGGGGCCGACAATCCCCAGTGCGTCACGCGCCGCTGATGCGTTGCTGGTCTTACGCGACAGGCAATTGCTCGACCAGATACCGCCGCACGTCATCGCATTTCTTGAACGACAAGCGGAGGCAACTCTCACCAGTCACCCGGACGCTGAATTGGCTCTGCCCCGCACAGTGGTCCAGCGCATTGTCGCGAGTAACGCGATGGCGATCAACGCGGCGACCGTAAAGGCACATGCATTGGGATATGAAGTGCAGTCACTGGGATCAGCAAACGCCGGAGAAGCCGCAGAGGAAGGACGCCAGTTGATCGCTCGATTGCTGGCGATCCGGAAGGAATCGAGTGGCACGCGGTCATCGTCCACACTCGGCCCTCAGCGTCGCGTCTGCATTCTGAGTGGCGGTGAACCGACCGTAAACTTATCCGGATCCGGCAGCAAGGTCAAAGCCATACACAGTGTGGCTGCAGCGCGCGGAGGCCGCAATCAGGAATTGGTGCTGGCCGCAATTACGGCTCATCAAAATTCGGCCGACTGGAAGAACACCGTGTTGCTTTCCGCAGGGACCGATGGTGAAGATGGTCCCACCGATGCGGCCGGAGCCATTGCCGATCAAGGTCTGGTTCAACGAATAGCTGCCAGTGCGTTTGATCCGGACAGCTATCTGGCTCGGCACGATTCGTATGCCTTCTTTGACGCTGTCGCGGGATTGTTCAAAACAGGCCCAACCCACACGAACGTCATGGACTTGCGCGTCGGCCTACGTTGCCTGTAGTTTGGACATTTTTGTGCGAGATTTTGGCCAGACACCGCCGCAATCTTGAACGACTGCCGAGGCATCATAATTTTCGCTCCCACGATGTTTCATGGTCTCTCGACGGACAAGAATGTCCATCCTACCTGGGCAGCGTCAGTTTTTCGGCCATATCAGCACGAAGCGCAAGCGAGTGAATAACTTGCGGCTCACTCACTCGCTTGCAAACTCACTCACTCGCTTGCTCACTCACTCGCTTGCTCACTCACTCACTCACTCACTCACTCACTCACTCACTCACTCACTCACTCACTCACTCACTCACTCACTTGCTTGCTTGCTTGCTTGCTTGCTCACTCGCTTGCGCTTCGTGCTTGTATTGGCTGCGGTTTGTGACAAAGTGCGCTGTCCAACTACGAAGCGGCCGCGACAGGAACACATTATTTCGCCGTCCAGCCGCCATCGACGGTCAGTAGACTGCCGGTCATGTAGCTACCGGCCGGGCTGCTGAGCAAGATCGCGGCCCCTTGGATCTCGTTCAACTGGCCCCAGCGATCCAGCGCAACGGCCCCGATGATGTGCTTCTTCGCTTCTTCTGTATCTGCAATCGGGATATTCATGGGTGTCAGAAAAGGGCCGGGACAGAGGGCATTGCAGGTGATGCCATACGGCGCAAGTTCAAGACTCAGCCCGCGCGTCATCTGCACGACAGCTCCCTTGCTGGCGGTATACGGTGTGCGGTTGGCTAGACCGACGACGCCCAACGTGCTGGCGACGTTCACAATTCGTCCGTAACCAGCGGCTTTCATGTGCGGGATCACGGCCTTGCAGCACAACCATGTGCCATCGACGTTGATTTTTTGCACCGCCTGAAACTCTTCGTAGGTCAGATCCGAAATACTGCCTCGAATATTGATCCCTGCGCTATTGATCAGAATGTCGATGCGGCCCGTTTGCTCCATCACGGCTGCGACGAGCTGTTCCACGTCGGAAGGTTTCGCGACGTCTGCCCGGAAGCCCATGGACGGCACTGAGAATCCAGCGGAAATTTCAGCCGCGATGTCTTGGGATTCCGACAATGTGCGACTCACAATCACCGTCGTCGCGCCGGCAGATGCCAGTCCGGCTGCCATCGCCGCGCCAAGTCCTTTCGAGCCGCCCGTGACAATGGCAACGTGACCAGTCAGATCAAACTGGAGAATCCCGGGGAGTGATTTGAGTGCCACGACAGGCAGGGGCGTAGATGTCACGATCGCGTTCCTTGGAAGAATGAGTCAATGTTGGACTTGAAGAGTTTAAGCTGTCGTCGAAGACCACGTCAGCGTTGCCGTTTAAAATTAGGCCAGAAATTTTTGGGTTTCTGTGGTGGAGCCACGATATCGAAATCGGGTGCTTCCTGAAACCCTGCTTCACGGAACGAGCCGCGGGAGTTGGAGCGGTCGTCCTCGGCTTCGTCGTCAAAGGATGGAGTCACATCTTCCGGCACTTCCTTACCGAAATATCGTCCATCGCGCAAACGGAGGCCATCAGGCACGCGATCATCTGGAAACAACAATTCATCTGTCGGATCGAGTGGATCAAATTCGGGTTCGACGGAATCAACGCGTGGTCGTCGCGGCGATCCATCGAGCATCGTATCGATTTGTGGCACATCCGCGCGTGACTGACCAACAGGCTTTTGGCGTGGTGGAATATCCGCATGCGTCCGACGGACGTAATCGCCCAAATCAACCGTCGCGATCCGATCTCCTCTGGGCGGAGTCCAAAGCCCATCGTCGATGGGACAGTTGGTTTCGATGCTTTTGAAGCTCAGCGTAAGTTCGGTCTTTTGTGGCGGAAAACTGATTTTGATGGCATGTGGAATTACATGGCTACCACACGTCCGATGATTGCTCAGTGTCGCCCGCAGCAAGTGCGCGCCATTGTGGTCGATTAAAGAATGCTCCCGCGCGAAGCCGCGGACCGTATCGACTTTGATGACGCGCCGCAGTGGCTGACCACTGGCCGATTCTTCGATCGATACTAACCAGAGTTCTTTTGATCCTGTGGGAGGTTTCTGGATCTGAAAATCCTGTGCATCGAGTGGCTGAACACCTAAGATCACCATCAGCCATGCGGGATCTAGGCGCGGGAAGTTGCCTGGAATATATTCCAGCAGATGTGCGTCTTCGTGATGCCATGTCATGACCACAGGCTCACCAGGTTTAAAGTATGACCACGAAAGTTTGGCATTCGATCCGACATCGGCCATCGCCACAAAATTGTCAGCCGTGAGTCGAAAATTGCTGGGGCCACTACAAGACAACGCTCCTGAAAGTTTCTGTGGCAACGGCAAACCAGGCATGCTCACATGCACTTGTGTCTCCATGCACTTCCAGCCGTGGAGCCCCTGATTCTGCAAATTCAGATAATCGACCAGCTCTTCGCAACTCAAGGTGTGTGACAACACAGGATCGACAGGCAACTTTTGCACGAGCGGAGCCTTGCCGGTCGTCAGACATCCGACCAACGTGGCCTGCAAGATCAGCAAAAGAATGATGCGGGTTGATGTCATGCGTCCGAGTTGTCAGAGAAACAGACAGTAAAGAATGCTCATCGTGCGGCATCGAAGACTACGCCGCGTGGGCACGTCCCGGATTAAACAGCTGCTGCTGCAGACGTTCGATCTGTTCTTCGTTGAGTTCTTCTTCCGGTACATCGAAGGGACCCTCCCCACCACTGCCGACTAACCGCATTGTCGGTCGGTCGTCGCATTCTAGGACTTCTTCTAGAACCAGCCGCCGCTTCCTTAACAACAGCAACGCCAAGACGTATCGATACTGCTGCTGCACAATGTTTGGAGAATCCGAAAGCTGCAGGAAATAGTCGAACAGCGAATCTGCGTCCAGCTTCGGACGACTTGTGACAGTGGACGTGGCAATCAGACTGCGCCAATGACCAATCGCTTCGGGAGGCGGGCCTTCCCATGCCTCGCTGCTAAAGTCCTGACGTACCATCTGGCCGTCTTTTTCGATCAGAATCGACCAGCAGACATCCCCGGATCGGAATGGCTGGCCGGTTTTCGCGCAGCATTTTGCGGCTGGGCGGATATTGAATTCCATTCGTCAATCGCCTCAAATCGCGAATTCACCGCAGCGCATCACATCCTTGGTGCGTCAGTGTTCGCGTGGTTCGGTTAAGCCCCGCATGGTAACTGACCAATTGGAATTTCGCCAAGAGCGAAACCGCGCGGACGATTGAGCCCACAACTAGGGTGTGGCAGCGCCAGCGGAACACACCAGATTCTTACGCTTTTGCAATATCGCGTTGCGGCCCATTCTTCTTATGCCTCCCGGAGCCCCGGTTTATCCTCAGTGTTGAAAATCCCAGAAGCACAAGACGTGGCGAATTGCCGCACGTCAAATCACGAGGATATAGTCCGCAAAGAGTCGTTTTGACGCTGGCAACGAGAGAGATTGGTCTCGAGGTTGCTTTTGAATTTGAACTCCTGCCACAAAATCCCACCTTTATCATACGATTGAGAAACTGGAGCGAGTTATGCGGCCATCCGCCGGATTGCTCTGTCTGCTCCTGCTGGCAGTCATCGTCGACGCGAGCCGCGCAGACGACACCCAAAGCCCCGCGAGTGCTGTCGCCGCACAGAACCCCGTGCACGAGCGTGGTCGTGCGATTTATGAAGCGCTGTGCATTAGTTGTCACGGTGTAAATGGTACTGGAACAACCGAAGTCCCAAATTCGATATTTGGTGACCGTTCGACTTCGGATCTGGCAGACCTCGTCACGCGGACCATGCCGGCAGGATCTCCGGAAGATTGCGTTGGTGACGATGCACGAGCCGTTGCCGAGTGGCTGCAGTACCAATTCTATTCACCGGAGGCACAGGCGCGCCTCAATCCACCTCGCATTGAATTCAGCCGCCTTACCGTCTCACAGTATCGCAATGCTATTGCCGATCTGGGGACAAGTTTATGGTGGAAAGTTGAGCCTAGTCTGGAACGCGGTTTGAAGGCGGACTACTTTGCCAGTCGCGATTTCAAACAGGATAAACGGATGCTTGAGCGTACCGATGCGGTCGTGAGCTTCAATTTTGGTACAGCCAGCCCTGAGGCCGACAAGTTTGCGAACGAGGAGTTTTCCATTCGTTGGAAAGGATCGCTCATCCCGCGTGAAACCGGCTGGTACGAATTTACCGTCCATACCGAAAATGGAGCGAGGCTGCATGTGAACGACCCCCGGACGCCCTTGATCGATGCTTGGGTTCGATCAGGGCCGAAGACGGATTTTACCGGCTCACGATTTCTCCTGGCGGGCCGCGTGTATCCCCTTGAATTGGAATGGTTCAAGTTCAAGGAAGCAACCTCATCCATTTCGTTATTCTGGAAAGCTCCGCATGGCGTAAAAGAAATCATTCCTGCGTCGAATCTGATTCCAGAAAACTCCCCTGAAGTGTTGATCGTGGAATCGCCGTTTCCACCGGATGACCGCAGTGCGGGGTATGAACGCGGCACAAGTGTGTCAAAGGAATGGGATGCCGCGACGACATCCGCGGCCATCGAAGTTGCCGACAAACTCGTCGCCGCTTTGCCGCGCCTGATTGACGACAAAGGTGACCGCGACGAAAAGCTGCGGGCCTTTGCGGCCCAATTTGTAGAACGAGCGTTCCGCCGACCGTTGACGGATGAACTGCGTCAGACTTACTTGGACAGTCAGTTCGCCGCCGCAAAAAACTTGGAAGAGGGCATCCGTCGCATTGTGCTGTTGGCGTTGAAATCACCTCGTTTTCTGTACCGCGAGCCAACCGGTGCCGATGACCAGTTTGATCGGGCGTCACGGTTATCCTTCGCGATTTTGAATTCGATCCCTGATCGTCCGTTGTTCGAAGCCGCTCAGAATGGCGTGCTGGCGGACGACAAACAGATTCGAGAGCAAGCATGGCGGCTGGTCAACGACTACCGAGGTCGGGCACGGATGCTGGAGTTTCTGCGAAGCTGGCTGAACTTGGAGCGGCTCCAAGAAATCGATAAGGACCAAGCCGCGTTTCCGGAGTTCACGCCGGAGCTCGCTGCCGACATGCGCGTCTCCCTCGAGTTGCTGCTGGCACAGACGTTGGATTCAGACAACTCCGATTTTCAGCGTCTGCTGTTGACCGATACAATTTTCATGAACGGTCGCATGGCAAAATTTTACGGCGTCGATCTGCCTGAAGACGCGCCGTTTCAAGATGTAAAATTCGAATCGGATCAACGCGCGGGTCTCATTTCGCATCCCTTTATTCTGAGCGGATTGGCTTACATGCAGACCAGTTCACCCATTCATCGCGGCGTGTTTATGTCGCGTGGGATCCTTGGGCGCGGCATCAAGCCGCCGCCGCTCGCAGTCGCGCCGACCGCACCAGATCTGGCACCGAATTTGACAACGCGGGAACGTGTGACGATCCAGACCAGTCCCGCAGGGTGCACGAATTGCCACGGCCTGATTAACTCATTGGGATTCGCTCTCGAAAACTTTGATGCGGTTGGGCGCTACCGGGAAGTTGAAAAAGAAAAGACAATCGATGCGACCGGGCAGTATCTGCAACGTAACGGCGAATTGGTGCGTTTCGCCGGAGCGCGGGAACTGGCAACATTCATGGCCCGCAGTGACGAAACGCAGAGTTCCTTTGCACGGCAGTTGTTTCATCACATGCTGCAGCAACCAATTCTGGCGTACGGACCGGATTCGATCTCAGAATTAGCCACGTTCTTCAAAGATCACCAGTACAACATGAAACATCTGGCAGTCGAGATCGCTTGCCGCACGAACGCTCACGGCCGCACACGAACTTCAGAACCCGTTGCCGCGGCGGAAACAAAGTAGACATCAGTTTAAGCTCGATTCAAGTTACGTAACGCTGACGCGGATCACACACTCATGCACAATCGAAGGCACTTCCTCAAGCATCTGGGAATTGGAGCAGCGGCCCTGCCGTTCATTTCTAACCTCAGCACCTTTGCATCGCAGGCTGCCTTGAGTTCGCGCAAGCAACGCCTCGTCGTTATGTTCAGCCCAAACGGAACCGTCCCGTGGGATTTCTGGCCGGATGAAGAAGGCGAAACATTCACGCTCAAGCGGATTCTGGAGCCGCTGAAAGACTTTCAATCACGCATGTTGGTGATGCACGGCGTGTGCGACAAGGTCCGCGGTGACGGCGACAATCATATGCGCGGCATGGGTTGCCTCCTGACCGGCGTGGAACTTTTTCCGGGCAATATTCAAGGCGGATCCGACACGCCGGCTGGCTGGGCAAGTGGCATTTCCATCGATCAGGAGATTGGGAATTTTTTGCAGTCAAAAGCCGAGACGCGCACCCGTTTCGGTTCGCTAGAATTTGGTGTTATGGTTCCGGATCGGGCGGACACTTGGACGCGTATGAGTTACGTCGGAGCCAACAAACCTATCGCTCCGATTGACGACCCGTACCTGATGTTCAAGAAGTTGTACGGACAGGTGAAAGATCGTGAAGTTCTCACCAGTGTGCTCGACAGTGTGCAGCAAGATTTGAAGCGGATCAGCCAAGTCGTGTCGGCAGCGGATCGACATCTCCTAGACGAACACGCAACCTTTGTGCGATCGATGGAAGCCCAGTTGCAGCAATCGCAGGATCAGGGGCACGCGGTCCCGGCGCTGGAACTAGGCGTCAAAGAGGAGAACGACAACATCCCCCAGATCACAAAAATGCAGATGGATCTCCTCGTCAATAGTTTCGTCAATGACTTTTCGCGCGTGGCCACGTTCCAAATTACAAACTCCGTCGGTCAACCGAAAATGCGATGGTTGGGGATTGATGACAGTCATCACGAGTTATCGCATGAGCCCAATGAAAACATGGAAGCTCACGAGAAGCTGACAAAGATCAATACGTGGTACGCGGAACAATTGGCATATCTGGTACGTCGTTTGTCTGAGACGCCGGAGCCGGGGGCTGAAGGATCGCTGCTGGACAACACGCTGATCGTGTGGGGGAATGAACTCGGCCAAGGCAACTCACACACGCTAGACAACCTCCCTTTTGTGATGGTTGGCAACGGCCTAGATTTTGACATGGGCCGCTCGCTCAAGTTTCCGAGTGTCCCGCACAACCGGCTGCTCGTCGCGTTGGCCCACGGTTTCGGCCATCACATCGAATCGTTTGGTAACCCAGAATACTGCAAAGACGGCGTCCTCACCGGACTGACCTAGAACCATGTCATCTTTGATTCACCCAACCATGAAAATAACGGCAACGGTTTCTCACCAACGCAGCATACCCTCATAAATAATGGTCATTCCTATGCCTTTGGGGGCACGCAGCATGTTCTGCAAATTCTGCCTGTTCGGAGCTTAATGGTGCATTCCTGCCGGATCTCAATGATTTTCCCGGAATCCCCCAACAAGCGTGAATTTTCAGCCGAATTATGTCCGTCTACTGGTCGGCAGCATTGCCCGTTAGAACCGATTCAAACCGCTATGAGTTTCCCTCAGAATTCGTTAGACCCGTGATGAGTCTGAACGTTTTGTTCTGCATTGGTGGTCGTTTTCTCCTGCCGCGTTTGCTCTTGCGGGCGCATTCGTATTTTGCCCATGATCCAACGGAAAAACTTGGCAACCTGTTTGGCCATTTGGGGGGCATCCCCAAATCCCTAAATTTTCGGGTTCTATGTGCAGAAAGTGTCGGTATGAAATTCAAGTCTTCCGGAACCGCGCGTCGCACCTCGCGACAAACTCAAGGAAAAAGTCTGTCTGTCCACGCAGAGACCTGCGAACTGAGAACGCTGCTGACTGCGTCGGTGACTAGTGTGGGTATCGTGGATAGCTTGGAACTACCGCTAGATGCCGGTGATCGCGAAGTCACATCAGACACAGATTCCACCCCTGCCTCCTGCGAGGTCGTTGACGAACCGATCACCTGCATTTTCCCCGACTGGGACGGCGCAGTTGCTGATTTTGAGAGCGTCGCGGTTGAAGATGGTGATCTCTTGGGGGACTCGGGCAGTTCGGAATTTGTCGATGGCGAAGGCCTTCTTCTGCCAGGAACAGGCGGGCTGGATCCGATTCCATCTTGGTGCTATCGCTCGTTTGTGACCAAGACGTGGGATGGTGAAGTTTCGGAGGGCGAGTTCTCTGAGGCTGATCCTGCTGATTTTGAGAGCGTCGCGGATGAAGATGGTGATCTCTTGGGGGACTTGGGCAGTTCAGAATTTGTCGATGGCGAAGGCCTTCTTCTGCCAGGAACAGGCGGGCTGGATCCTTGGGATTCGTGGTGGGCGAATCGCTCGTTTGTGACCACGATGGACGGAGAAACAGAGGGCGAGGTAGAGGTTACGGATGAAGGTAAAGATCCAACGAATATTGATTTCGACCTGAGCGGCTACTACGAGGCTCTTTTTGCCTCGATTTTCGCCAAGACGTGGGATGGTGAAGTTTCGGACGGCTCGTTTGTGACTACGACAGGCGTAGAAACAGAGGGCGAGGTTGAGGTTCCTGATGAAGGTCAAGACCCAACGAATATTGATTTCGACCTGAGCGCTTACTACGAGGCTCTTTTTGCCTCGATTTTCGCCAAGACGTGGGATGGTGAAGTTTCGGAGGGCTCGTTTGTGACCACGATGGACGGAGAAACAGAGGGCGAGGTAGAGGTTACGGATGAAGGTCAAGACCCAACGAATATTGATTTCGACCTGAGCGCTTACTACGAGGCTCTTTTTGCCTCGATTTTTGCCACGACGTGGGATGGTGAAGTTTCGGAGGGCGAGTTCTCTGAGGCTGATCCTGCTGACGTTGAGAGCGTCACAGTTGACGATCAGGCCATTTTTGAAGATCAGCCATCAATTGCAGATTTGGAATCAGGGGTCTTAAGGGATCGGTCCGTCATGTTCTTGAGTGCAAATGCCGGCGGTGTCGAAGTGCAGCGAAGCAACGTCAGCAGCGAGGTTATGACGGCGACGACTGCGGCATCAACACTTGCGATTCCTGTCAAACCTCTGTCCTCCACCGCACTCTTCCGTTCCGACCGAGATCGATCGCCGATGAGCATTCCAGCTGTTGCGCAAGCGACATCAGTCTTGGGTAGCCATGCGAGTCTGGGAAAACGGTATGCCACCCAGCGGAGAGTAGCAACGCAACTTCCGGCCACGAGGACAACTCCTGCAGTTGAAGGTTTCTCAAACCTGTCGCCAATTCTGGGCGGTGACGTGGCCCCAAGTGAAACTGAATCACCAGAAAATCCTGTCGATTCGCCGCCGGTAGAAGCCGGATCGATCGAGGAAACGGTCAGCGAAAATGGATCTTCCACGGCTGCCGGTTTTGCAGCGAACCAGCACGTGCAATCACACAGCCGTCGCGTCGCGACGATTGACCGCGTCATGGCCCAGTATGCGGAGCATCTCTTCAATAGCTGAGTTTCCGCACAAATTGATCGAATCAACGTCCGGTGGTTTGAGTCTCGCACGAGACGTCCAGCCACGCGGGCGTTTTTCTTTTTGCGGAACAGTTGCAATTGACTTCAGCACCCCGCTACTCTGAGCATGTTCAGGCTTGATCAATTAAGAGACCGCCATCGCCCAATGGCACTCACTAACCCGAAGCGTCAGCGAGGGGCTTTGACTGTTTATTTTCAACGAGAATTCCCTCGCTGACGCTTCGGGTTAGTGAGTGCAGAATGAAACTGAGTGCCATTGGGCTAGCGCGATGCCGCTCACAGGAAAAGGCTCAAGTCCCCGCCATTCGAACTTAACAGGATGGCGTCAATGCCAGATATTTCCCTCCTCCCCGCGCTGCCTCATCCTATCCCCAACCGGAGCTGCTCATGAAGTTGCCCATTTTGCTGCTTGCCTCATCATTTCTCTTGGCCTTAAGTGGCGGCTTGCGGGCGCAAGATACCGGCGGCTCTGATTTTGCGCCACTGCAGGCGCAGTATGAAAAATCGCAGGCGGCGGTCTTACAGAAGTATTGTCTGAAATGTCATTCAACGGCTGAAAAACAGGGCGAGCTGGATTTGGAACAGTTTCATTCGGTCGCCGATTTGCGTGGCAACGTTGTGCCGTGGCAGCGTGTTGTGGAGATGTTGGATGATGGCGAGATGCCGCCAAAGGATGCGGAGTTTCAGCCCACGAAGGCAGAACACACGGGCCTGCGAAACTGGGTCCGCAGTGTGCTTGATGCTGACGCGAAAGCCAACGCCGGTGATCCGGGGCCAGTGGTTCTCCGCCGTCTGAACAACGCGGAATTCAACTACACCACGCAGGATCTTACGGGAGTGCCGCTGGAACCCACGCGCGAGTTCCCGGTTGACAGCGCGGCGGGGGAAGGATTTACAAATGTTGGCAATGCGCTTGTCATGTCACCTGCGCTGGTACAGAAGTATCTGGACGCGGGCAAGGACATCGCGAGTCATGCGATGCTGCTGCCGCACGGGATTGAATTTTCTCCAAAATCGACTTCCCGCGACTGGACGAATCAGCGGCTCGACGAGATTCGTCAGTTCTACGCGCGATATTCTGACAGCGGTGGTGCGACGGCCGTCAATCTGCAGGGCATTCAGTTTGAAACCAATGGCGGCGGACGACTGCCGCTGGAGCTGTATCTTCGAACGACCATGATCGAACGCGACGCACTGCATGCCGGTTCAAGGACGATTGCCGAAGTTGCGCGCGAACATGGGCTCAATGAAAAATATCTGACCGCGCTGTGGATGGCGTTGAACGACACGCAGCCGTCGCTTGTGTTGGACATGCTCCGTGCCCAATGGCGCGATGCGAAACCGGAAGATACTCCCGCTCTTGTCGCTGCGATTGTGCAATGGCAGCAGACGTTGTGGCGATTCACCACGATCGGGCACATCGGCAAACGCGATGGGCCCGCGGCATGGCAGGTTCCCGTACAACCGTTGGCTGCGCGACAGGAAATTCGCCTGAAGATGCCTGCGCCGCAGGATGGGAAAAACATCACGCTGTATCTGGCGACGTCGGATGCATCGGATGGAAATGCCCACGACTTTGCGGTCTGGGAAAATCCTCGCTTCGTTGCCGCAGGTCAGCCCGATCTTCTGCTCCGAGATGTCCGCCATGCTGTGGCAACGTTGTCGGCTCATCGGGAACAGGTTGTGAACAGTGTGGCGGTGTGTTTGAATGCTGCCTCAGAAGCAGGTGCGGCGGCTGATGCGGCGACGCTCGATGAACTCGCGGTTAAGCACAGCGTCGACAAAAATGTTCTGGCGGCTTGGTTTGCGTACCTTGGAATCGGTGCGGGTGAAGCACGAATCGAGACATACATCACGCAGAAGATGGAACGCTCAGAAAACTCCGACTTCGTCAAAGGCTGGGTCGGTCCGGATGCGCTAAGTGTCATTGCAAATTCATCAGATGATCTTGTGCGCGTCCCTGGTGACATGCAACCGCACAGTGTGGGTGTTCATCCCACGCCAAAGCTGCGAGTGGCAGTGGGTTGGCGCAGTCCGATCACGGGGGCGGTGAATGTGACGGGGCGCGTGCAGCGGGCTCACGTGGGTTGCGGCAATGGCGTCACATGGTTGGTAGAACTGCGCCGCGGGAATACGCGGCAACGTCTGGCGTCTGGCACAGCAGCAGGGGCGGAAGAACAGTTGTTCGGTCCCTTTGAGAATCTTATTGTCCAGCCGGGTGATTTATTAACGCTGGTCATCGGGCCACGTGATGGAGAACATTCTTGTGATTTGACGGCGCTTGATTTATCGGTGACGGCGAAGGATTCTGCTGCCGCCGAATGGAATCTCGCCAAAGACATTGCACCCGACATCCTTGCCGGCAACCCACACCCGGATCGACTTGGCAATCTGGACGTCTGGCATTTTTTCAGTGAACCAGACGCGGGTGGTGGTGCAGATTCGATTGTGCCTGCCGGTTCGCTGATCGCTCAATGGCAAGTCGCGGCGGATGCGGAATCCAAAAAACTGTTAGCCGAAAAACTTCAGGCCTTGTTGACGAATGGTATCGGTGACATCGCCGCAGACGCGCCGGATGCAGTCCTACACCGCCAATTGACATCGCTCAACGGGCCTCTGTTTGCTGTCGTGCGCAAGGAACTGCTAACGCATCAAATGGAGAATATTGAGGGGCCTGAAACACACGTCGGCCTTGATCCTGGCCTGTTCGGCAAGCATCCGGCTGGCGGATCGATCGCTGCCGCGAACCTGTATGTGCAGGCACCGTCGGTGCTGGAAGTCAACGTACCGGCCGACTTTGTGGAAGGCTGCGAATTCGTGGCTACTGGTGTCCTTGATGTCACAACGGGTGCTGAAGGAACTGTGCAGTTGCAGGTGCTGACGGCGAAGCCTGAAAGACTCTCCAGCCTAGCCGCGAGCGCGACAAACACAAACGGTGGCAAGTCCACTTGGTCTGACGGCGACAAACCTGTCAGCTCTGACACGCCCATTCTTGTTGCCGAAAATAGTGCGGCCCGCGCACGACTGCTGGCTCATTTTGACGAATTTCGTAATCTGTTTCCTGCGGCGTTGTGTTACACCAAGATTGTTCCCGTTGATGAAGTGGTCACCCTGACCTTGTATTATCGCGAAGACGACCATCTGCAGCGGCTCATGCTGAATGACGCCGAAAAAGCCGAACTTGATCGACTTTGGGAGGACATGCATTTTGTCAGTCAGGACCCATTGGCACTTGTCGATGCCTACGATCAACTCTGGCAGTTTGCCACTCAGGATGCCGATCCGAGTGCCTTCACGCCGATGCACGAGGGCATTCTGCAGCGCGCGGATGCGTTCCGAAAGCTGCTGCTGGACACGGAACCCGTCCACGTGCAGGCCGTGCTGGATTTTGCGAACCGAGCTTGGCGACGTCCGCTGTCTGAATCTGAACGCGCGCAACTGACGCAACTGTATGGCAAACTGCGTGAGCAGGAACTTTCGCACGATGCTGCAATTCGCATGTTGCTGGCCCGTGTGTTCGTGACATCCGCGTTCTTGTATCGCGGCGAATACGCGCAGCCCGGAACGGCGGCCACTCCGGTGAGTGACTTTGAACTGGCGAATCGGCTGAGCTACTTTCTGTGGTCATCATTGCCCGATCAGGAATTGCGCGACCTCGCCGCAGCCGGAACTTTGCATCAGCCCGAGGTTCTGCGAGCACAAACGCGGCGGATGATGGCCGACCCGAAAACGCGGCGCATGGCGATTGAATTTGGATGCCAGTGGCTTCACATTCGTGACTTTGATCAGTTGGATGAAAAAAGCGAACAGCATTATCCTGAGTTCAAAGAACTGCGTGGTGCGATGTACGAAGAGGCGATTCGGTTTTTCGAAGATATGTTCCGCAATGACGGCTCAGTCCTAGATCTGCTGGACGCGGATTATACGTTCGTGAACGCTCAACTAGCTCAGTTCTACGGCATTGTCGGTCTTGAAGGTGACGGTTGGCAACGCGTTAACGGCACTAAGGGCGTGTCACGCGGCGGCATTCTGACAATGGCGGCGACGCTGTCGAAGCAATCCGGAGCATCGCGGACCAGTCCCATTCTGCGCGGCAACTGGGTGTCCGAATTTCTGCTTGGCGAAAAGCTGCCACGACCTCCCAAAGGCGTTCCGGTCCTGCCCGAAGATGCCCCGGCCGATCTGACCGAACGCCAGCTCACGGAACTTCACAGCAGCGATCCGGCGTGCGTGAAGTGTCATCAGCGGATCGACATTTATGGGTACTCTTTGGAAAAGTTCGATACGATCGGTCGTCTCCGTGCTGCAGACACATTCGGCCACGAAATTGACGCCCATGCGGTCCTGCCTGACGGAACAGCCATTAACGGTGTCGATGGCCTCCGTGACTATCTCGTCAATACCCGCCGCGCCGCCTTCCTTCGCACCTTCTGCCGTCGGCTGCTCGGCTATGCTCTGGGCCGGTCAATTCAACTTTCCGACGAACCATTGATTGAGGAAATGGTGAGCCAGCTCAAAGACCACGACTATCGGTTTTCCGTGGCTCTGGAAACCATCACCCTCAGTCCCCAGTTTCGCATGATCCGCGGCACCGATGCCGCACGAACAACTGCGGCGGCTGAATAATAACGTGGCTCTGCCAGTTCTAAGGCTCTGCAAGTTCTAAGGCTCTGCCAATTCTAATGA
>Ga0209553_1000701_pt1 | contig 17216 bp, 21 predicted proteins | sample LauGreFBDMM110DN_2_FD_188217 | JGI IMG/M metagenome (GOLD analysis project Ga0209553, IMG submission 188217) | Freshwater lake microbial communities from Lake Michigan, USA - Fa13.BD.MM110.DN (SPAdes) (version 2) | ecosystem: Environmental > Aquatic > Freshwater > Lake | place: Lake Michigan...
AACTATCTGTGCAACGAATTGGAAGTGCGTTATTTCCGTGTATTGAATCGGTGGTCATTAGGCATCCCTTTCCAGTATTACACACTTGGTCTATGTCATAACTCTTTGCTCTGCCTCCAATAATTGTCCCACCTAAATATGTGTGATTTCCATTATTAAGTAGTTCTGCCGTCCAACCAGTAAAACCTAAATCCACAAACCTTTGATCAAGTGCCAACACAAAAGCATTTATGCTTCCTCTTCCCGCAAGCGTAATTTTGGGGCAAACTGCCCCGAAAAGTATTTCAAAATAAAACCACCCACAAGTTGTCGTGCAAGTAACTGGATATAAATTAGGAATGTTATTCCATGAGTTTGTTGATGCTTTTGTTGACAGGCTTACACCGCCGTGATATGCGTCTAAATAGTATGGTGGAAAAACAATACCCGCTTGCATTTGTTCGGTGTTGCAATATCCAGTTCCGTTTGCAGGTCTTGTAATCCGCACAACTTGCACCCAACTTGTGTCTTGTGCAGGAGAACCATCGGCATTGAAAACAGTGTTTGAACTGTCACCACCTGTTTGCACAACTCCCCAATTATTTACAACTATATCTTTGATAACTCTTTCCCAACACGGGAATGCAGATTGCGCTCCAATGTAAATTCCTGCTGATGAATTGTTTTGAGTCGGAACACAGGATGGAACTCCTGTCGTGTCGTATGTTTCAAAGCAAGGGTCGCAAGTCCGTGAGTTCATAACACCCCCACTTTGAAAGCATGGCGTATTTGCACTGCTACAACACATGGTGTAAGTTGCAGAAAAAGAAACAACAGGCAGTTCGCCTTTGGTCACCGAATATGGAAGCACACCCTCACTTATGCTTGAGTTGCAATTTAGTTTCAGATAGTTTGCGGAAGGAATGTATGCAGTGCATTCTTGTGGTTCATTCCAATACTGCCCACCAAAGCATGGAAATCTATCTGTTGACATAGAAGTTGTTTGGTCTAATCCGTGCCTGCAAGTTTGACCAAGTGCGCCTGCACACCGAGGGTTACCGCCATAGGGTGTTCCAGATGGCAAATTGACACCGAGAAATGTTGCCGACACATTTAGCGGTGGAGAAGAAATATCCGCCTCGCCTCCGTACCAACAAGAAACTGTTTCACCACAGCAACAAAAGGTCTGCAAAAGACTCATTTTTTATCCTCGACATAAGAGGGTGGGACGCACCAGTATCCCGTAGGAATTTTGACTTTATTGTCGCTTCGTCGCCACTCGCCGTCTTGCGTCAAAATAAAAATGTGGCATTCGCAATCCTCTGCAAGTCTAATCGGGCTTGATTCTGGAATCAGGATCACCCGATTGCATCCCACGCAGACGAATATAATCACGAATGCGAGTACCCGCCGAACGCAGTTTCTTTTCGTCTGTCTTTGCATCCTCACCAAGTTTACCCTTGCCTGCATTGCTTGCCAAGAGGGACAATATGGAGTCGAGGATTGCACGAATAAAAGCATACATTCTTATTTTTCAGCCAACTGCGCCGACGACTTGTCGCCGTCACGGGCATACAGCAGACCGACACCTGCGACCAGACTCGCCAACACGACCTCCCAATTGACGACCGTTTCTGGGTTACCGTCAAAGTGGGCTTGCATTGCCACCCCTACAGAAATAAGGATTGCGCCAAGTCCCGCCAAGGTTGTTTTCCAGTTTTTATTCTTGAGATTCATTTCAGTTCTTTCCTTCTAGTGATCGCAGACGAACCAAGATGTCCACGAGTTGTTTTTCCGTACCCCTATCGTTTTCAAGCATTGATGCTTGGGTCTTTGCTAGATCAATTGTGATCTTTTGCAGTTCCTGCACTCCGCTTACCGCTTGCTCAAGGGCGTAGTCCTTGCGACCAAGCGACATAAATATCCCGATGACCGTGACACAGAGAATAAATAATTGCATCCATTGGATGCGTTCGGAGTTTGTCGTCGGGGTTTCCATTGTCAAAGTCTACCGTGTCAAATAGGTGCGTCAATATAAAAACTCATCCGATTGCAGTCCCAACGCTATCAATGGTGTTAGAACCAATCGGGTAAAACATAATGTACGAACCAACAAGAACATAGTTTGTAGCACTTGGCGCATTACCAAACGAAAGATTTGGCACAAGATTTCCTGCGTCTGTAGTACGGATAATTCCCTTGAAAGATATGATCGTATTTGGCAAAACACCTGATTGGTAGACTATCCCGCCAAGTATTGAAGTAAAAAAACTGGTTTCTTGGGTTCTGGTAGAAGCGTTTGGTGAAGAGTGCAGTGACGCAATCGTCGTATAAGCAATACTTGGTGCTGTAACTGCTATAGAACTTACGAAACTAATTGAAGTGGTGTGTGAGGTCGTACCTGTTTGCAACAAGTATTGACCCTCGACCATGTAGGTCGTGGATGCCTGAAGGGAAATTGTGTCCTGTGGTGTGTTAAAAACAGGTTGCGTTGCAGTTTGATTTAATAGCGTGAATGCGGACGATGGACAAATGATCTGAATAGTTGGAGTTACGCCAGTGCCTGCGGGAATTGTAGATTTAAGGGCAAGCGCAGTTGCGGATGGAGACGAAATGAGTGCTGTATTTCCAAGCGATAAAGTTCCGTCAACCGTCAATCCTGTCAGCGTCCCTACCGATGTCAGGCTTGATGCGAGGACATTTGAAGCAAGCGTTGCGCCTGTCAATGTGCCTGCGGATGCAACACCACCCACTTGCACAATCGAGTTGTCGCCCTTCTTTAGATACAACTTTCCGTCTGTGGTGTTGATTGCAAGTTCCCCAAGAGCAAGTTGCTCTGCGGTTGGCACTGCGCTCGCAGTTGCGCTTTGTTTCATCGTGATTGTGTTTATACTCAAAATTGTCCTCCATCAATTAGGCTAGAATCTGGTGCAGGGCAACCACCATCAATAGGGTTCACGGCAGAAAATGTAGGGTTGATTAGCCCACCACGGTCTCTTGTAAGACGCATTTCTACAATTGTAAGAAGTGGTATTTGTCTAATTGTAAATGTTGGTGAGTTTGAAACCGCAACGCCATCCGTTGTTACTGCAATTCCATAGGCTACAGTTCCAGTGTTTGCGACCTCCATTAGATTGACCGCATATCGAATTGCGCCACCAGATACAGCATTTGAATTTCGACCGCCTACTAAAGTATCAAACATTGAATCTGGAAACGCACTGGTGCTTGCTTTTCGCACTACTTGTTCCCATTGATAAAGCCATCTTGCTCTGCCCGACACTTTTGTTGCCACGGTTAATTTTGCGTAAATGACTGGTGCGGTGCGGTTCTGTGGTGTTTGAATTAACCCCTTTTCTTTTGAATCTACTAACGAGCGTATTTCTGCCCATGTCGTAGGCGTGAACGCTCCAAGACCCTGTGTTATGTTTCGTTTCACAGCACAATTCCAATTCCTGAAAAACTTGTAGTGCTTGGAAATGGTTGTCGCCACACTACAAGCGAAGCGTTGCACACAGGAGGATTTCCAGTTTCCGCACCCATGCGTATGCCTGCGCTGTCCGCAAGCGCAACCTGACGACAATGACCAAGCGGATCGTATGTCATCTTGTAGGTTATTTCGTATTGCGATGAACTTACACGCCGTGCTGTTGCACCACTGAAAACTAAATATCCCGCAGGCGCACCATTATATTGAGCGTTATTTCTACGACCTGTTGCGTTCACAATGTTGGTGGCGTTGTTATTATTAAGGAAATTCGTGACAGTCATCTCCTGTTGTGGCACAAAGACTGTCACGGGGTCTCCAAAAGAATCTAAAGGTTTCCCTGCAATATCTGCATCAGATGGATTGTCAACATTTGGAACAGTATCAACCGCTCTCCAGAAATCCGTAGCCACTGCATTCGTACTCATGTCCTTTGCGATAAACGAGGCTTGAGAACTGTTGCTTGATTCGTCGCTATAACTTGCCGACCCCTCCCAGACCTTCGCCATACTGCCATCAACCACAGTCACCGAGCGAGATAGCAAATAGCAACTTATCCCGTCAATACTCTCAACGGAATTTGCTTCAGGCATTTCCTCCATTGCGGTGTTGTAATCCATAGAAGCAGAGTCTGTAATCAAGTATTTAATATCAACTGTGTTTGCAGTTCTGGTTTGAGTTGCCGTGTAAGATGTAATTAGAAGTGTGGGCATTAGGAGAAGGGGTTTCCGTTTTTACTACTTGCAATCTTTTTCAAGATTGTGTTGGTCTCATTGATGAGTTTTCTCTGTTCAGGGTCTCCGCCGTCCGCAAACTTCGACTTGCTTTCGGTCGAGATTGTCGATGACTCTTGCATGGTTCGTCGTAGAAATTCTGGGTCAGCGTTCAGAATTCCTTGCATATCAACACCCGACATATCTTTCTGTCCTCCGAGCATATTTTCAGCGATCAACTTGAGGTCAGCAATTCGCTTTTCGAGTTCCATTCCTGTCAGCATTTCGGGCGCAGTGATTGTCTTTTGACCCGTGGGATCGTTCACATCCATCCGTGTCACCATCTTGGTCAGTTCTTTTGAAACCGAGATCATGTTTCCGCTTGAGTCTTTTACTTGCGTAAAGTTCTCTCCGTTTTTCCCAGAGTTGTTGAGCAGGTCTTGCAACTTTTGCAAAATCATCGTTTGCTTTTGGGCTTCGGTCAATTGATTCTTTTGCATCATCGCCTGCTTATCAAACGACCCCGCCATTTTTACCGTTCCGAGCGCAGTGTCGATTGACGCAGTTGTTCCCCCTCCGCCTGCAACATCCTTCGTCTTATCAAGCGTTTCTACAACCGCTCCAATCGGATCGACCACCTTGCCCGTCCCTAGAGACTTTTTCAAATCTTCTAGCATTTTTTTAAGTGGATCAAGTGCGCCACCAAATTTTTCTTCTGCGTCTGGGTCAAGTTCTTTTGCCTTGTTGCGAGAAACTTCCGCAAGTTTTGCAAGCGCATCCTCAAGAATCTTGGACACACCCAACCCATTTGTTCCCATCTTTTCTATGCTTTTCCCCATTTCAATCAACGCTTGGCTTGATTGGTTGCTCCCACTCGTTGATATCAATTTATTTGCAAATATCTTCATGTCGCCAATAGATTTGTCAAATCCAGAAAAGGAACTTCCCGCCTCGACCGCTCGTTTTGTTGCTCCCGCACCAATAGTTCCTGTCGCCAATTCTTTTATGCCCTCTATTTGCGATTCAACGGGATTTGTAATTTTCCAATAAGCCTCTTTACCCATTTGAAAAAGTTGTTCAAAATAACGACCAACCGTTGAAACCATGTCGGCAATTTGAGTCATTACTTGAACTACAAATCCAACGGCTTGACGCACTTGCTTTTCAATCATTGAGAATAAAACACCTACTTGCTGAAGCAAAATCCCCGCAACCATCGTTACTTTGTTTGCAATCCAATCTAGTGGCGTTGCAATCAGTTTGACAACACTTGCCATACCGTCTGCAATCTTTGCGACGACATTAAGTGCCATTGCTCCCGCTCCGCTCCAGTCGCCTTGGAACAGCGCAAGAAAAATACCCACCGTGCTATCGAGTACCGATGTGAAATACAAAGCCACATCAATTACCTTTGAAATAAATGCTTGCAGGTTTTTCGTAACCCAGTCCACAAGCATTGAAACTTTGTCGGATGCAATTTTTACAAAGTCAAAAGTACTAGAGAAAAATGTGCCAAACATTTTCTGCACTTGGTTGAAGAACTTTTGAATGCTTGCATAGGACTTCTCTGCGACTTGCTGAAGAAACCCGCCTTGCTCAATTTCTTTTCCACTAGCGTCTAACTTTGGCGTTGCCATTTTCCCGCCCGACATCATGGCTTTTAATCCTGCAAGACCACGACCAAACACCCCGCTGTCCCACGCCAGTGTCCCAAGCCACGCAAGTGTTGCACCCGTGAGTGCGCCAAGAATGTAGTTCTTGATTGAAGCAAACCCGCCCATGATCGTGTCGTAAACCGACCCCCACAGGTCTCCGATCTTTCCAAAGACATAATCAAATGGTGCGTAAACTTGCGCCACAATTGCCGATCCCATTTCATAGAGTGCGCCAATCACAGCACCAAGCGATTCCGCAAGCGATCCCACAATGTTAATGACCGATCCGAACAGGTCGCCTATGCCTGCAATGACCGAACCAAACGCAGAAAAGATAGAACCGATTGCGCTTGCAACTCCCGATATGACTGACAGCAACCCAGAGATTGCTTTCCAACTTGCGTAGACAGCAACGCCTGCGACTACAAGAACACCCGCAATCTTGCCGATGTTGTTGCCAATAAAGTTGATGGCTTTCCCGCCAACATCAACAACCAAACCAAATGCCTTGCCTGCCATCTCGCCGACCACGCCAAACTTTTTACCTATCTCCTCAATCCCCGTCATCAAAGTTGTTGGCTTAAATTCTGTAAACGGTTTGAGCGAGTCTATGGTGCGATCTCGTATTGCAGTAAGACCCTTGACGACCTTTTGGATACCGCTTGTTGAACTAGCAACCGCAGAAGCCTGCCAAATGTCTGCGCTCTGCCGTGCTTCCTCCGCCGTTTTTCCCACAGCAAGTTCTGCGTCACGGACAGTTTCCCACGCCACCCGTGCCTCGCCAATTCGACCGACATACGTAACCGAATCTTTGAGGAGCGCAACAAATAAATTTGCGCCACGGGAATTTCCAATCGTCGCCGTCTTGAGTTTGGCAAGCATCAAGTCAATCGCCTTGATCATCTTGGTTTCAAATTCTTCTGCGGTTTCTAGCAGAATGTCAGCAACCTCCTCAAAAGAGTCAAGGTTCACTTCAGGCATTTCTGTCGCACTGCTCCCGCTTTGCATAGTTGCAGTCGTTGACCCCACCTTCTTCTTGAGGTTCTCGACATCACGCATTGCTTTGTCGCTGTTTAACCCCAACTCGACCTCGACCGCAGAACTCGAAAGTTTCTCCATCATGCTCTGGGTCGTTTGCATAGAACGAGCAAAGCCATCTGTGGATGCGCTGATTTCAACCGCAAGTGTTCCGATTGTCGCCATTACTTTTTCATCTGCATGAGTTTTGCAAAACCTTCCATCGCTTTTTCTTCCATTGATTTTTCTTCCTTTGGAACAAATGGCATAAAGTCGCTCGGCGAGAACGCATCCGCACCCTTGCGACGATTAGCGTTTGCGAAAAGCGAACAAATCATTCCTGAATTGTAATCGAGTCTCCAATCGCCGATAGGCTCTATCCCATCGAAAATCATCCATTCGGTCAACTCGTGAGAGTCCAACCGCTCTAGCAGTTCACCAACGGTGCAACTCATAGCGAGAGCGAGGCGAAAATAGAAACGCCTCGTCCCGCTTTTCAGTTTCCCGCTAGTTCCTCAACATCCGCAGGGGCGAGACCCGACATCTTCTGCGCCTTGGTGAAAAGAATGTCAAGAATGTCGGCGGGAATACTTCCAAGGAGTTCCGCTTCATTGTCTTGGAAAATTCGCTCACCCTTTTCTGTGCAGATGGAGCGCACCAGAAGTTTTGCACGGATGTTTTCCGTAGACAACACTCTGTCTTTGCCCCTCTGCGTGAAACACGCATTTTCAAATCCATCTCGCTCACGCCCCGTCAGGGTGCGTAGAAAAATTGGATCGGCGACACCTTCAATTGTGACTGGTTCAACTCGCAAGCGAGAAGCCAACGATAGGATGCTAGTTTTGTCCATGAGAAAAAGCATATCACCAAGCGCATCCGTGCGTCATGGTGACGAACGATTTGCTTTATTTATGTACTTGTAGTTGTAGTTACAGCCGAAGAAATTTGCAGTGTGTAGGTGTTTTTAACAACTTGGTCTACACCCGCTTCTGCCTTTATTGACTGTATAAACGCAGAGAATCCGACCGTGTAACCCACAGCAGAACCCGCTCCACCAAATCGAATGGTGAATGCTGTCGGGGTAATATCTCCTGCAACCAGTACGGATGGCACACTACCAATTGCGTTGACGGTTACTTCTACAGTTCCACCATCAATCGTGCCAAGAATATACGATTTTGAAGACGATGATAAGTTTGATGTCTCGATTTCGCCTGCGCTAACGCCCGAAAACGAAATTGCCGTGACCTCGCCGATGATTTCGCCTACTCCCGTAAGGAAAATTGTTCCTGTGCTAGAAATTACTGCCATAGTGTTTTGCCTTTCTTTTTTATGCTGTACGAACCGTATAAACGACCGCACCAGTTATACGAAGCGTGTAATCAACCGTTATTGCTTCGTCAATCCCTGCGGAGAACGATGAGGATTGCAAATACGCATTGAATGTGTACACATTTGCGCCAACTGTAAGATTGCTACCAAGTTCAATTATGAACTGTACGGGTTCAGTATTTCCCGCAAGTGGTAAATCTGGTCGGCTTGCACCCGCTTCTGCAAAGCACGAAACAGTAACTGTTCCTCCCTCAACCATACCCATTGCGTATGTCTTAAATGCAGAAGTAATGCCCGTAACATCAATTGCTGATGTAGATGTACCGCCAAACGAGATTGATTTGATTACACCGCTAATCAATGTTGCGCCTGCCCCAGTAATCGTCGAACCTACGCTAGAAATTGCCATTTTTTAATCTCCTAAAGATTTTGATAAATCACAGTAAAAATATCTGATTCCGTAAACACTCCAAAGTTTTCTCCTGCGACTGGAGAAAGATATCCGTTTGTCGCCCGTGAATGTATGCACGAAAGAATGCTAGTGGAAGCGTCTGCACCAATAAATCTTTCAAGTGCCGTCCACACCGTTTTCGAGATTGCTTCCGCTTCGCTCTTGGTGCGGGAAATCGCCAAGGTTTCAACCTCCGCAACAAAGTGGGATGCCGAAGCAAAAGCCTGCTGTGTGTTGTCTTGCGACACTGAATAAACAAGCGCAGGAAAAGTCGCAGTCGCACCACGGATATCGGGGGTGATTCTTGTGCTTACAAGGCTGACCAGAGATGTGGTTGCGACCAACCGTGCGTAGATGAGCGTTTGGAGACTCATAGGTTGCTCTGGACTGCTTTCTGCACTCTAGCCATCCAAGTGCCTTCGATCTCTTGGAACGCAGGACGCATAAAGGGGCGGGGCGCAATCGTCATCGGAACTTTGCGCTCCCGACCGTAAAAGGATGCGGTCAAAATAAAGCCAAACTCCAACAGATGCGAAAGCGACTGTAGACCACCTAACCCGTAGTCAATAGCCACCCTCGCCCTGTAGATTTTGTCGTTCTTCAGGTGCTGTGTCCGCACTTCGATATTGTCTGCGATCTCCTGACGCACTCCAAGCACACCGTTTGATTTAGATGTCAACGCCACCACATTTCGCCTTGCCAATCGAGCGCAGGATTCGGCAACATCAAGAACTAACTCTTGACAGTCCTCGTTGAGCGCAACTACGAATTTGTCGATCTCTTTGATCGTTTCCATGTTCGCTCGTTGAGAAATTCCCGTGAACTTGCGGTGGACTTTTGCTTTGCCACGGCGACGAATCATTGTTGGATGCGCTCCGCAGTGACCTTGTACTCAACTCCTAGACCATTGACATCAATTACAGATGTGATCGAGTAAAAGACTGCGCCAAATGCGACTCGACCTAACACAGATATTGTTTTGAATGGGCGCATTGTAATTTCTATGGATTCTTTTTTCTGTTGACCCTCATAGCCTTCTTCTTTTGCGCCACCCGTCACTTCAACGCTTGCCCACCGAGTTGTTGTCAAGGTAAAGGTTTCAACTTCCTGCCCATAGGTATCCTTCGTCATCGCTCTGGTGTAGATGCCGATGCGATGTCGCATTGCGCCGACTTTCACAGTGCAACCTCTCCGACCCAATACGAATCAATCAAAGCAGACACCGCTAAATCAACTGCGCTTCCTGCGTCACCCGACACGCCTTCACGGTGTTCATACCAATGACCCACAAGTAACTTGGTCGCCTGCTTGATAGCAACTGGAATGTCGCTGATCGTCGCATAGCCTGCCACCATCGTCACGGTCACAGCGTCAGGCAGATAGTCAGCGACCTGCCAATACGATTTTCCTAGCCCAATACGGATTCTGCCAAGGGGTAGGTTGACCCGATAGTCAGTTCCCACGGTCAACGCAGTCAAGACGGAGGATGTGTAAAACGCCACCGATGTAATGCTTTGCAGGGGGGGTACAGGTAGGATAATTTCGCCCCCATTATCTGGAAACCTGCTCAATTCGACCACCCAAGTGCGAGAAGCAAGCGACCGCTGAATCCTACGCTCGATATAGTCCCCCGCAGAGGCGATATACGCCGTTATCAGCGCATCGTCGTCCGCTGACTCCTGCCTTATCTGCTCCTTCGCTTCAGCCAACGTGATAGGCTGAAACGACCGCACCGTAAGTGGCGCATAACGCATGGTCAGGACTGGTTGCGCCATTTATCTGCCTTTCTGGTAACTTTCTTGACTGCCGTCCGCTCCACGGGTTCTGCGAAGGAAATTACCGCAGGCATTGGTTCGGCAATCTGTCCACGGATCAACGCTTCCGCTTCATCCTGAAGAACATCCGCCGTGTCACCAATCGAGTAGACACGATCCAAAATAAAGCAGGGTTGGATGATTTTAATAAGCATAAAAAGTAAGGACTCTAGGCATTACTTTCGCAATGGCAAAGAGTCCTTTGAGTTTGACATCTGAAGAACCTTACGCCATCGTCAAGTATCTGAATGCGTTTGGAAGCGTACACTGCGCATCGTGGCGTGCGAAGGCATAGTAACCAGTCTGATTAGTGCCGAGGAACGCTTCACGAGCAGTTTGAATACTCATGCCCTCACGCTCTCCAATTTTGTAGTATTCGAAATCGCCAAACGCAAGGACAACCTTGCCTGTGGTGATTGCGTTACCTTCTGCCGTGCAAACCACAGGGTATCCAAGCAACCGATCAGGTTCACCGTCTTGCAGTTTTCCGTCACCCATTGACCACGAGAATGGTGCAAATGCGCCACCACCAGTTGTAACTACAGGTGTCGCCTGCAAGAGCGCACGAATCTTTGCAAAGACTGAATCAGGCATGACCCACTTTGCGTTTGAACGATACTGACGAGGCAATGCGTACACAACATCCAACAAATTCTGTGCGGTAAAAGATGTTGCTCCAGAAGCAGTAACTGTTGCGATTGCACCGCTTGTGTATGCAAAGATTCCCTTGGGCTGTGATGATCCCGTACCAAGCGTGAAAGCAAGTTCCTCACGAAGTCCAACGACTCGACCGATTTGGTTGGCGAGGATTGTTTCAATGCTGAATCCCGAACCACGGGATGGCGCATCTGCGATCAACTCGTTTGACACAAGCGTGAAATAACGCAATGTGTATGGCTTGAAAATCAAGTTGCTGAATACTGGTTGAGTGTCGCTTACCTGTGCGTTTTCTGCAACATAAGACGCAGAACCAAATGTGGATTCAATTGCCATATCAGTTTTGAATGTTCCGAGTGGCATCACTGTCGCTACCTGACGCATTGCATTCGCCTGAAATCGCTGTTGTGTCAAGGTCGCATAAAATTCGGTGGAAGGAAGATATCCACCTGCTGAATCTGTGCCTTCGTTCAATGCACGAATTTCTAGATCGTTGCCCGATGTCAAGTATGTCTGAAATGCAGTGCGATACTCATGTGAATCAACAGTTGAAGCGAATCGCTTTGCCTTTGCGCTTGAATATCCACGAGTTTCAATTACTCGTGCGATTGCGCCAGATCGAGTTTCGGTTGCCTTACTAGCAGAATCAAGCATTCGGTAATGCTGATCTCGCAACTTGATGAGCGAACTCATACGACGATTCTTGGAGTTGTACTTTGCTTCCTCTTGACCCGTCATCGGTGCGCCGTCTTCAAGAGCGGTTTCAACTTGACGCTTCATGTTTTCGTAAAGTTTTCCGATTTCGTCGGTCACTTCACGAATTGACATTCGCTTGGATGCCTTTCCGCTTGGTAATTCTGCCGTATCTCCCGACAATTCCACCGATTGATCTGCACCAGACACAGTTGTTTCATCATCATCTGCACGAACGCTGTTCATCGCAAGATTGTCGTCATCTTCGTCCATCATTTCATCACGCTTACTTCGTCGAATCGCCATTGTGTGTTTCCCTTTCTAGGATTATTTAAGAAGGCTTTAAGTTCATTGATACGATTGCTTCGGGATTCATCAACGCTCCGACTGCTCTTTGCGTTGCATAGATAACCGATTGATTATTGCCGAGCAAGGTCTGCCTGTCAACAGTGACTAACAGAGGTTGCTCGTAGAGAATTATTTGTGACAAATCAACAAGAAGAATGTGCGCTCCCGTTACACCCGCTAACGCACCATTATCAGGGGTTCGCATAGCGTTTGATGTGTAGACACTGCGACCCCAAATGCTGTCGGGGGTGCTGTCCGTGCCAGACCTAAAACAAACGCCCGAAACATTAACGGGCGAACTTCCTGCCAAAGATTCAATCGCTAGGGTTCTCCGCAAAATTGACGGGTGCATTATGAAACACGCTCTGCGTCTTTGTTCGTATGGGAATGCAGGAATATAATTGGTTGACAACACCAATGACAGGTTTGCTAAATCAGTCGGAGAAGCGGTGTACAAAGTGCCGTTTGTCAGGCGACCCGCACCCACATTGTCTCGCACCGCCAACAAAGTCTTGTTTGCGATTGATTCCGTCATTGCATCCGCCAACGCCGAAGTCACAAATTCCATGAGGTTTGTTGTGTCATCAAATAACTCATTGCTGACGATGATCGAGGTTTGATATGTCGCCAAGTCTAATTCTGTCTGTGAGAAAACGGGATTTGCAGGTTCGTCAAGCGACAATGTTCCTGTTCCTGTGCCTGCGGTCGTTGCCTTGAAGTTGCGTTGAAGCACTGTTCCTGTACCCACGCCTTGTGCGACCGCCGTAAAGATTGTGCCGATTGCGACAGTTCCGCTTGCGCCTGCCGTCAACCACTGTGCGTTTGTAGTATTACCGAGCGCAGTGACGATGTAGGAAACGCCAATTGTCAAAGCAGTCACCGCAGGAGCGGTTGCGCCTGCCGTCACATAGTTTGCTTGCGTCGAATTTCCCATCGTCAAAATGGTGTATGTGCCACCTACCACAACCGCAGACAAAGCCACGGTCGTGAAGGTGTTTTCGCCACGCACAAGCGGGGTCGTCGCTAGTGCGGTCGAGATGTTTGTACGCACAGTCCCCGTAGTCACGGGTGTTCGTGTAATCATCTGGTAGAACCAAGTTTCGTTCATCTTCTTCTGAATACTTTTGGCATATTCAATCGGACGAAGATTTGTGGAGAGCATTGCTCTGGTTTCAAATGTGGTCATGTTTTTACTTTCTGTCAATTGGCGATGCGATGCGGTTGCGGAGTTCTAGCAGTTTTGCATTGCAGGAACGGTTGCCCTTTTTACCTTTGCGAAGCATATTACGCAAGTTTTCGTCGGCATCTGTAAACAATGAAAAGGCTTTTTTCGCTTTGCTTTCCGCTTCCTTTAATTCTTGCAATGCCGACTGTGTTGCTTCTTTCAAGTTAAATTTGTCAGCATTTCCATACGGTGGGTACAGAGAGCCTGCGCCGTCGAGTTCGTCCGCTTGCGCTCTCATATATTTTGCTCTTGCACTTTTTACAAGGCTTTCGGCTTTGTCCGCTAGGGCTTTAAGGTTTTCCACATTTAGTGCCTGCTGACCTTCGGTGGCAGGGGTTGCTCGTGTTTTAAGTTCTGTGGCGGGGGCAGAGCGCACCACGTACTTTTTCCCTGCTGACATAACTACGTCACCCTTTTCAACAAGCCCAAGCCCAACAAGATAATCGGCAAAGCCCTGCACGTCTTTGATATCCTTGATGTCCTGCGACTCGTAAAATTCTTGTTCATTGTCGTAGTCGTCTGTCATCACAGCAATCACATCGTCGGTGGTAATGTTTTCTGCGAAAATATTTCCATCTTCATTCTTGATGTGAATAATGGATTGTGGCAATTTTTTAACCACATCGCTGTTGTCTGCACGTGTCTCAACCGCTCTTGCCGATGAAGAACGAGTAGCGACATATTCTCTACTTCCACCACTCGTGATTAGTCTTTCATCCTTTTCCATGATATTTAAGTGCAACAACCAGTTTGCTAATCCTTGGTAGTCATCAGCGTCCTTCATCCATCCGTCCCCATTTGGATTTTCTTTTTCTGTTTGATCTTCAGAGTCGTATTGAAATACTTTCTTATTGGTCGATGCCAGTTTGACCGAAATCACCCACCGACCACGCCTTATGCTTGAGTCAGCAATAAACAACCGCTCCTCTGAACGTGTCTCAACCGCTCCCGCCGAGCGACCACCCATTGCCTCATCAAAAGCGTCCTGCTGAACCTTTTTCGATCCCTTTGAATAATCTTCGTAGGCAACAATGTTTATGTCGGCGTAGCCCTTGGCTTTGAACTTTTCAGCCATTGCCTCTGCCTTTGCGCTAGTAGGATACACGCCTAATTTTTTACCCTTTGATTCACCCTTTGCAGTTCCAAACACCGTGTAGTCAACTTTTACACCCTTGGTGGTTTCTGCTTTTGTCGACTTCATTACTTCTTCATAGGTCTTGCGTTGCTCGCCCTGAAATTGTGTCACCATTTCTTTTGCACGAAGCGACAGCGTTGCGTTCTCGTTTGCAGGAAACGCAACACATGAAACCTCGTGCAGTTCCAAATCTGTGATGCGCCGTGTGGTCTTGCCCTCTGCATAACCGAAGGCTTGTTTTACAACCTTGAAGCCAAACGACATCGCATCGATACAGCCTGAAGCGATCAATTTCAATGTGTCCTCTGCGTCCCGTGTCATCACAGGGGTGATGACGCATTTCAATCCACGCTCATCAATCGAAAGCGAGAGCGTTCCGTTTTTCGTGCGACCAAGAATGCGTGATGGGTCGTGACCAATCAACGCATACACGTCAGGCTTTTCTGAAAGTGTGCGGGTGAATGCGGAGCGATCAATAATTTCTGTCACCATATCAACTGGATACGGTTGGTCAAAGGTGGACGCATAGCCCACGATGGTTTGGTTTTCACCTTCCATGCGGAGTTCAAACGGAACTCGAAATGATCGTGTTTCAAAATCGGTCATTCACCGTCCTCATTACCAAATGATTCCTCAAAATCTTGTGATGCGTTTTTCCACGCTTCGCCACTTGATTTGAATGCGCCGAAAAGCATATCGTTGCCTATCCAGTTGTAATACCAACCTTCTTTATACGGAGTGCCGTCTTCTTGCTTTTGAGCGGAATCTTTACCGCTGATATGAAAGACCTCAAAATACTTTTTTAATTTTGAGTTTATGCGAGTCTCCAGTCGTGCGGAGGAGGATCGACTATCTTCTGCTTCTTCTTTCATCTTTTCCCACATATCATCTACAAAGGAATCCATTTCTATCATACCCCACACTTGCGCCGTGTCATCGTTTTTCCAGTTTTTCGGATTGAACGGACTGTATCCCTCCGCCCCCGCATTATCCAAATCAGCAAGCGAGTGAACTTGGGGCATTACAATTTGTCGCTCAAAATCCCTGTATAAACCACTGGTGTAATCAGCCCTGAAACCTATTACCCCACCAGTTTTGTCTACGTGCTTTGCCAAATGTTTTTCCACAAGTTCTTCAATTTCACCAAAAGTTTCATCTTCAATGTAAGATGCCACTAAATTTCTTGCAATGATGTTTGGCATGGGTGGATTTTTCTTTTCCGCTTTTCCTTTGTCCTTGTCATCATCAAACACACCGAAGCCCCATCGCTTTTCCAATTGTTCTGCACGTTGTTCCGCTTCAAACTTGGTGATGTATTTCATTTTTTAATCCTGTTTCTTAAAGCCTTGCGATTCTTGTAACGTTCTGTTGCTTCTGGTTTCTTCACGGGTTCTGATTTTCCTAGATTATCTGTCTTGCTAGGCGAGTCAAGAGGGCGATCAGGAATTGCATCTGTGCCTGCGGACAAGTCGGAGAAGTTTTTGCCCCCAAGCCCATTCGACGAATCGATCATATTGGTCGGTTGTAGGAAGATGTCGCCCTCACTACCAATTCCTGCTCGCCCAAGTTCTGCACGTATCTCGTTGACCGACATGAAACCAAACTGCCGTGCGGTCGAGTAGATGCTGAAGCGTGTTTGTAGGTCTGCCCTCAACATAGCGTCAAAGGAAATCTCGGTTCTGTAGGGTTCGTCCAGACGCAGAAGTTTTCTGTTCGCTTCCTGCTCAAGCCTGCAAGCCCACGTCGATAGGCAGTTCGATACCCACTCACGATTTGCCTGCTCTGCCGAAGCATACGAAGTCGAACCAATGCCGATGACGTTTGGCGGGACACGAAAAATACTACAAATTTCCTCCCGCTGAAAAACTCTCGACTCCAAGAACTGTGAATCTTGTGGCGACAAACTAATCTCTTGGAACTTGACCCCGCCCTCTAGCACCGCCACCGACCCTGCGGACTGAACGCCCTTCATTCGTGCATCCCAAGATTCACGCATCCGTTGAAGTGCGTCGACGGACAGTTCACGGTCGGTTGTCAACGCTCCGCTTGGTCGGGCGCAGTTGCGATAATACGATGCGCCAAATGCCTCCGCAGAAATTGCTAGACCGATGGCGTTCTTGGCAAGGCTGATGGGGCTGTAGCCAAGCATCCCGTCAGGGCTATTCCACATCACATGGAACATATCATACGCAGGGATCAATTGAATCCCCGTTTCCGCTGACCCCGACCATTGGTAAATGACTTCCCCGTCAGGAAGTTTCTGCACCATCACTTCGTCAGCACGGAGAAAATATAATCGTCGTGGTCGTCCGTCTTGACCCCGTTCAATAAGTGAATAACCGTTTCCAGTCAGCACCGCAGAAGTTAGAATCAATTCTCGCCACGTCATTGAACCCATTGATGGATTTACTTCCCGACTCAATAAAATTTCCACGGGATGATCAACCGCTATAGACCGTCCGCCGTCAGGATTTTTCTCCAATACATTCCACGGTAATTTTGAAAGTTCAGTTGCAATGGCTGAAACACAGGCGTTGACCGTCGAGCATTGCATTGCGACGAGCGGAGTAACCACCGCACCTGTGTCCGCTTGAAAACCTGTGTAAACCTGTATCCCACCAGAGAGCGGTTGTCCCACAGGAGTGCGAGAGCGAAATGGAACTGATCGTGTCAGCCAGTCAAAGATTCCCATGCGGATATTCTACAGGAT
>Ga0209553_1000703_pt1 | contig 17208 bp, 16 predicted proteins | sample LauGreFBDMM110DN_2_FD_188217 | JGI IMG/M metagenome (GOLD analysis project Ga0209553, IMG submission 188217) | Freshwater lake microbial communities from Lake Michigan, USA - Fa13.BD.MM110.DN (SPAdes) (version 2) | ecosystem: Environmental > Aquatic > Freshwater > Lake | place: Lake Michigan...
CCCGAAGGTTTAGCGCACTTTGCAAAAGCAAGATGGGGATGGGATATCAATCCCGCCCAAGTAAAAATCGCCCCCGATGTTGGCGTTGGAGTTATCGAAATCGCACGTTTGGTTACAAAACCTGGCGACAAAATATTGATTAATACACCGGTCTATTACAACTTCTATAATTGGATCACCGAACTCCATTGCACACTTGTAGATGCGCCGTTAAAAGAAAATAACCTTCGCTATGAATTAGATTTTGCCGCAATCGAAGCAAGTTATGCCACCGGCGTTAAAGTTCATATTCTTTGTAATCCGCATAACCCGGTCGGTGCGCTCTTCACAAAAGCTGAACTTACGGAACTCGCAGAATTAGCAAAAAAATATGGGGTGCTAATCGCATCCGATGAAATCCATGCACCGTTGGTTTATCTAGAAAATACTTTCACGCCATTTCTTGCCGCATCCGAAACCGCGCGTGAAGTAGGGATTGCATTTCTCTCTGCCACCAAAGCATTTAATATCGCCGGTTTAAAATGCGCCCAGATCGTCGCGCAAAGTGATCAAATGTTAAAAATCACCGAACGCTTGCCATTAGCGGTGCATTCACGTGCATCTCTATTTGGCGCAGTTGCATCATCAGTTGCCTATAAAGAGTGCGGGCCATGGCTAGATGCAGTGATTGTTGAATTAGATAGCTCTCGTAAGTACTTGAAAGGGTTAATCGAAAATACAAAGCTAAATATCAAATACCGCGAGCCAGACGCTAGTTATTTCGGATGGCTAGACCTACGAGAACTTCACTTAGAGGGGGATATCGCCAATCGCTTTATCTCCGAAGGGAAAATCGCAGTTGCTCCCGGTAACTACTACGGTCCATCCGGAACTGGTTTTATCCGAATGAATTTTGCAACTAGCCGTGAATTAATTGCCGAAGCGATTACCCGGATTACAAAAACTTTAACTTAACTTCTTACCAATCGATTACTGCTTTATCTTCCCAGAGCGCTCCAGTTATATCGCCAGCACTAAATTCTCGAGTCGCTAACCAGATTGCAGTAGCTGCACCTTCTGCTGCACTTCGCGGCGCATCTGGGCCGCCCATATCGGTTCGCGAATGATTAGGACAGATCGCATCAACCAATACTCCGCGTGAACCTAGCCCGGTTTCATGTGCAAGATTTCGAACCAAGGCATTTACTCCAGCTTTACTAGTTCGATATGGCGCTAGCCCGCCCGTATTACCCGGCCCAGACATCCGCCCAAGGCATGCCGAATAAATAATTACACGCCCGTTTCGATTTTCAACCATTACCGGAGCTAGCCCATTTACTAGAGTAAAAACCGCATCCAAATTAATCGCAAGCACTCGCCGCCATTCCGCATCAGTTGTCTTTAACGTCTTCGACATTTTTTCGCTCATCACACCATGAGCTAACATTAAGATCTCAACGGTGCCAACACTTTGAATCTGCGCAATCACAATTCGAGTTGCTTCACTATCTGCCAAATCAACCGGAAAGGTTTTAATCGCGATGTTAGGAAACTCATTCCCTAATTTCGCCACCGCTTCCTGTAACCGGTCCGCATCTTTTGCTACTAACGCTAAATCAAAGCCCGCCGCGCCTAATCCGCGTGCGCTCTCAAAACCCAAGCCCCGGCTTGCACCACTTACTACCGCTAACCCCATCGCGTGCCGTTACGAGATTAAGGTGTTAGCGAAGATTTGCCATGCAAGTGCAGACTTCGCAACAAGCGAGAGCGTGATGTAGGTGCGCTCGCCCCGCATGTAATCGCTCCACTTCCCGACCTTTTTATATTGCAACCATTGCACTAGGGCGAATGAATTGAAAAATACAAAGATAGTAAAGACGATTCCATAAACAAACGCTGGTGCCGTAGTTTCGCTCGCACCACCGATAGAGAAAACATAAAACATTAGTACTACCCAAGGCACAATCCCAGTTATACATCCAAATATAAACGGCAACCATCCGCCATTACCTGGGTTCTCGTACTTCTCTTGTAACCATCCGAATAAAATCATCGAAGCGTTTACACCAAAGATAGAGATGATTGCAGATATTTCAGAAACGCCAGTTACTTGAGCAATTAAAACAATCATCACCGACGAGCTAATCGAGTATTCGACCCATCGGAAGTAATTACGTTGCGCGGCAAGACCAGCGCTATAACGCGGGAAAAATTTCGGACTTGCCACAATAAAGTGCGCTAACGCCGATAACCCTAAGAAGATCGCAACAGTTAACCCGACTGGCGTGCTAAACAAAACTATCGGTGGTGCAAATGTTGATCCCGGTGGGCCTGACATGTAGGTCGCGGTAACCGGTAACGCAAAGTCATTGCTCAAGGCCAATACCGCGGCCATTTGAAGCAGGTGCAAAATACCAGCGTAGATATTTGTCTTACGAAGATTCATTGCGGTAATTGTTTTTCCCATTTGCATATTCTACCTGCGCAAAGGATTTCTGCTCGTTGTACTATTTAGCAATGCGCTTCTTAATTTCAAGCCTAATTGCGGTTAGCCTGCTAAACACATCGACAGCCGTTGCGCACCAGCCAGTAATCCTGCTACAGAGTGATACGACTGCCGCAAAAGGACCATTATTAATCGATGGCACAATCTCATTTGCGGTAAGAGCATCTTTTACTAAAACTGGTCAGACACAGGCGCTACGTGCGCAGTTCAAGGTAGGGGATCAATTAGCTCTGCAATATTTGATCGTAGACAAAAAGCCAGAAAATTCCTTAAAGAGCAATCAATTACCAGTTGTTTTAATCACTGCACCATCAGGCAAGAAAATAACTATGAAAATTAATGAGCGGACAAAGTTCTTTGAACCGTACAGTCAGACGAATTATTTCTATCTCGCGCGGTTTAATGGTCCCGCTGAAGAAGGCATCTATAAAGTTTCGATAACATCAAAGGCAAAATCGTCAATTACGGTAGCTATAGGTGAGAAAGAGATTCGAGGCCAGGTAGTTAGAGATTATGAAAGTCTTACTAAATGCCCTAGCGCTACCACCTCAGATGCAAGTTCTGGAATTACCCAACTCCGCGCGAATGCGCTAATTGGCATGAATGAGGCCGCTGCAGAGAACTGCGCGAATCAACTTAATTGGCTATATCGAATTGCAGAACGCGATGAAGAGTTGTTTATGTTGACTAAGGATTACCGAATAAACCGAGTCACGGTATACATAAAAGCGGGCTTAGTAACAAAAGTTGATGTCGGTTAAATTCCTACCACCAAGGAACTCATTTTTTATTTAAATAGGTTTCTCATACGGAAGTACTATTTTGACAGTGTCTGCACTGCCAATGCTTAAAGAACTATTTTCGCACCATATTAATTAGGTAAGAGAGCGCGAGCTTTTAATGAAGTGTTCATGAGAAGTTTGCCAGTTAATTACTTGGTATGGATGGTGCTAAGAGAGATTTGGGCATGAAAAAATTTCCGCTAGCTGTCATAACAGTCTTAACTGCCTCCGCACTAATTACCGCTGGGCAACTTCCAGCACTGGCTAATGAAGCCACCGTTAAGGTCACCGAGATCGCATCGATTAGCTCTGGCGATGGTGAGGGCAGTAGCGAGATCGCTGCGTTCCACGCCGGCTCAAAGCGGATTTTTGCGACTAATGGTGTTAAGAACACAATCGATATTTTTGATATCTCAGATGTAGCAAATCCAAAGAAGGTGGGCTCGGTTTCATTGAGCCCTTATGGAAATGATGTTACTAGCGTTGCCGCAGGTAAAGATGTAGTCGTAGCCGTTGTGCATGTTTCTGAAAAATTCTCAGCAACAGGAGTTCCAACGACTACAAATGGAAAGATCGTGGTATTTGATACCAATGGAAAAGTCTTGAGTTCACCAGATGTTTTAGGTGTCTTGCCTGACTCTGTAACTTTTGCACCAAATGGCACAACGGCACTTGTTGCGATCGAGGCTCAGCCAGTCTGTGCAAAGGATGATCCTGCAACTGCTGCAAAGGAAGAAACAGATTACTCAAAGGCATCAGATCCAGTGGGTGGAGTATCAATTGTTGATCTAAGTAACCCAGCTTCTCCAGTTATTAGATTTGCTGGCTTTGATCAATTCACTGTCGCCGAGATGAGAGCCAAAGGGATCGCTGTTTCATCAGTTGTAAACAATGTCTCTAAGGATTTTGAGCCAGAGTTTGTCTCTGCAGCAGATAATAATTATGCATACGTCACGATTCAAGAGGCCAATGCAATTGGCAGACTTAATATTGGATCTGCAACCTTTGAGAGCATTACACGTGCCTTTGAATCTAAAGTCGCGAACGTTGCTCGTGATACCAGTGATAGAGACAATGGGGCAGGTCCACGAACTTACAAAAATGTAGTTGGGGCCTCACAGCCAGATGCGATTGCCGGATTCAAAGTGGGATCGGGTCAGTACTTCTTGACTGCCAATGAGGGCGATGCTCGCGAGTACACATGTCTAAACGATGATCTACGCGGCTCCGTGCTCAAAGTAGATAAAAGACGTTTCCCTAACTGGACCACAATGTCAGGTAGCGCTGAACTAGGTCGAGCAAAGATCAATCCAAATATTGGCGATAAGGATGGCGATGGAGATATCGACACTATCCATCTTCGTGGTTCAAACTCAATGACGATGTATCGCAATGGATTAGTGATCTGGGATAGCGCCAATCTTTTAGATAAGATTCAGACTCAGGCCTTTGGTGTTACAAATATCAACGGTTCACACTCGTTGTCCTCTGATAAGAGCACGATGAACTATGTGGGTCAAGACCGCTCCGATGATAAGGGCGCTGAGCCAGAAGGTGTTGCAATCGGAATGGTCGGTAATCGTCGAATTGCAATCCTTGGTCTAGAGAGAATGACTGCTCTGGCCATCTTTGATATCACAGAGCCACGAAATCCAGTCTTTCAAGAGTGGCTTCAGATGCTGCCAACAAAGGCAACTCCTGCAAAGGATGTGAAGCACTGGTCACCAGAGGGAATCGTATTTGTTCCTGCAAATAAGTCACCTTCTGGTAAAGCGCTGATTATCACAAGCTATGAATTATCAGGTTCACTCTCGATTCATCAGATCGAGCCACGCAACTAAACTCTGAAACATTTAAAAGACCACCCCAAAATCACTGGGGTGGTCTTTTAAAATAGAATTTTACTTGGGCCAGAAGTGTGGCGTGTGCCTATAATTAAATGTGGAAAAGGATTCAATCATTGTTATCTTTGATGGGGAATGTCGGTTTTGTCGGGCTTGTGTTGGTTGGTTAAAACTCAAAGTCCAGGTAAGTGAGTTTGCTTATCAAGATATAGATACAACTATCTATGCGCTAACAAAAGAGCAATGTAGTAAAGAAGTACATATACAACTCTTAGGCAAGATGATGGCTGGAGCCCCTGCTGTTTCTGCATTACTTAAGGCGCGTGGCAATAAAATATCGGCAAGCCTAATCTCTGGCACCGGGTCGTTGGGTCATATTGGATATCGCTGGGTAGCCTCACACCGAAACTCATGGATTATCAAAAGTACAACAAGAATTCTTGAAAAAAAATTGAGGGATAATTAACTCTGACTGTATCTTTTCTGGATTGAGGTTTTGGGTTAATTCTTGGCTTTAAGGGCACCAAACTAAATAAATAATACAACAGTAAAGGCCACCTCATTATGTGAGGTGGCCTTTACTATCCGAGGAACTGATTACTTAATTTCTACTTTACTTCTTGAGTAGCTTTGCTACATCCACTCCTGGTGGAAGAATTACGGCATCGATAGCGTGGATAACTCCATTTGATGCCATGACATCTGCTGCGATGACCTTGGCACCATTTACGGTTACACCACCCATTGTTGAGAGCTTGACGTTTTGACCCTCGACAGTTGCGACATCGCCATCTTTGACATCTGCTGCCATTACCATTCCGGAAACAACGTGGTAGGTAAGAATCTGTGCAAGTACTGCCTTGTTTTCTGGAAGTAGGAGTGCATCTAGTACTCCTGCTGGAAGGGCTGCAAATGCATCATCTGTTGGTGCAAATACTGTGAATGGGCCAGTTCCGCTGAGTGTCTCAACTAGATCTGCTGCAGTTACGGCAGCAACTAATGTAGAAAAATTTCCAGCTCCAATTGCAACATCAACAATGGTCCCAACACTTGCTTCCTCTGTGACTTCGGCTGCCATGTCAGAATTACCGCCGCAGGCTGACAGGGTCAGTGCCGCTGCAATTGCTACAGAAGCAAACATGCCTTTATGTATAGTCTTAATAATTTCTCCTTAAGTTAGGTCCTACTTTAAAATCCTAAGTCAAGGGTTTTGGGGCCGCAACTTGAAATTAATCCACACGCTAATAACTAGTGTGATTTTGCACTAAGCCCCAGCGACAACTTTCTCGATTTGCCCTGCATGATCTCGCGGATGGTTGGTGTAGGCCTTGATCCATTTAGCGATCGTGTACTTACCGGCCTCGGTATGCACGCCGGATCTCTCTAGGTCTTCAAGACTTAATCGCTTAAGAATGTCCAAAGATGCTGCGCGCACAGATTTAAATACCGCAATCGAATTCTCAATCGGAAGTGTCGTATAACCAAGCACTGCGTTCTCTGCCCACAATCCTTCGTCGTAGCCTTGAATAATTGATCCTGATGGTTCTGCGATTAATCTGCGTATGCGCGCATACGACTGTGCTTCGCTATCTGCAAGATGATGAATAACTTGCCGCGGCGTCCATTCACCAGGGGCGGACTTATCGAGGTCTATCGGCTTTAAACGTGAAACTAATTCTGTAAAGTAACTTGTCGCAGCTTCATAATCACGTGCATAATCAATGATCTCCATGGATTGAGTGTAGAAGGTTGGTCAGGATTACCCGTAAAAATCTTGAGTACAGGGTAGATTTCCACCCAGTCTCTTCCCTCGGAGAGACATTTAACGGGGAGTAATAGATATGAATAAAAAGATTGGAATGCATTTTGGTGTAGTACTTGCCAGCGTTGCGCTTATCGCAAGCGGAACTGTTGCGGCACATGGTGCTGCAGTGCCAAAGGGAAAGGCAGCGGCAGGATTGCAATGCGCTGCTGCTGGTTTAGTTTCTGCTGGCCGTGGTGTTGAAGGTTCAGATCTAACTTGCATGACTGCAACATTGGGAACTGCAAAAGATACTAAGGTTTGGGGATATAAAGATCTTAAGCCACTAACTTCAATCGAATTCGTATCATCATCAAATATTGGTGGCGGATACGGAACAACTGCGATTGCTGTTGGCGATGCGCTTAAAGCAGAAGGTTTGCTTGGTTCATACACTGTTAAGTATTTCTCAAATGCACCGCTTGGCGTTGGATACTTCCAAGGTGAAAAGAATCGTAAAGATATGTTGCTCATCACCGGTTTTGCTATGCCTGGTGGTCTTGCACTAAATAAATCAACTTTAGATATGACAAATGCAAAGCCAGTTGCAGCGTTCTTGCGCGAAGCTGAAGTTATTGCAGTGCCTACTGCCTCAAAGTTGAAGACAATTAATGATCTGCTTGCTGTAATCAAAGCAAATCCAAAGACAGCAATTGGTGGCGGTAACTTAGGTGGCGTTGACCACGTAACAATCGCAACTATCGCTGCAACTATTGGTGTTGCTGCAACCGATTTGAACTATGTTGCTTACTCAGGTGGCGCAACTCTTACTCCAGATCTACTAGCAGGACGTGTAGTTGCTGGCGTTGCTGGAACTTCTGAATGGTCAAAGTATGTTGCTGCCGGAACTATGCGTTTACTTGCAGTTACATCACCAAAACCACTTACTGTGGTTAAAGGTAAGACTTTGATTCAACAGAACATCAACCTAACTTTCGGAAACTGGCGCGGAATGTTGGCACCAGCTGATCTACCAGCTGCTGAGTACCTAAACATGCTCAAAGTTATCGATACTGCCCATGGATCCGCTTCATGGAAAGCGATGCTTACAGCAAAGTCATGGATTGATGAATATCGCGTAGGAACTGCATTTACGACTTGGCTAAAACCAGAAGTAGCTGCAATTTTGAAGATCCTCAAGGATTTCAAACTCTACTAAGAGTTTAAATTTTTGAAATTGAACTAATTTGTTCAAATTAAAAGAAGGCGCAAGGAGTGAACTCGCATTTGTGGGTTCACTCCTTCTGCTTGGCGTAATTGTTATTTGGGATACCTCCCGAACTGAATTACCAGCGCTAAATATGACGATTAGTCCGAAGTTATTTCCATTAATTATCGGGTGGTTTTTGATAGCACTTTGCGCGATTCTTGCTATCCAAATTATTCGTGGTGGTACCGCGGTGCCAGAGGGTCTAAGGGCTGGCGATAAAATTGAGAAGTCTGATTATAAGAGTTTTGCTTTTATCTTATTATCTTTTCTCTCTTATATAGTTTTAATTACCCGAGGTGGCTTTGTAGTAGCGAGCACTGTGGTTTTTGTTGGAATTGCTTATTCATTTGGAAACCGAAAATTTGTTAAAACTTTATTAATTGGGTTGATATTCGCAGTCGTGACTTATTTTTCTTTCACTAGGTACTTGCATGTAGATCTACCGGCTGGCATCTTAAAGGGGATCTTGTGAACAACGCTTCCTCTTTAATGGATGGTTTTGTTAGTGCGCTTTCATTTACCAATTTAGGTTTTGGCTTGTTAGGCACATTCTTAGGAACGTTAGTTGGCGTATTACCTGGAATTGGACCCGCGTTAGCGATTGCGTTATTGCTGCCGATTACTTACACCGTTGCGCCATCGTCAGCGTTAATTATGTTCGCGGCGATTTATTACGGTGCGATGTATGGCGGATCAACAACTTCGATTTTATTAAATACTCCGGGCGAGAGCGGATCGGTAATGACCGCGCTCGAAGGAAACCAGATGGCACGGCGCGGCCGCGCTGGTGCTGCGCTAGCTACTGCGGCGATTGGCTCATTCATTGCGGGTTCGATCGCGACTTTAATTTTGGCTTTTGCAGCGCCAGAGATAGCAGATTTAGCGATCAAAGTCGGATCGGCTGATTATGTGGCGCTGATGTTGGTGGCATTTACTACCGTGGGATCACTCCTTGGATCTTCACAAATTCGTGGCTTTATCTCGTTGGCAATCGGGTTAGTGCTTGGACTTGTTGGCGCTGATTTGCAGTCCGGATTAACGCGATTGGCATTTGGAAATGTGAGCGCGAGCGAAGGAATTGAAACGGTGATTGTGATTGTTTCTATCTTTGCGTTGGGTGAAGCTCTATATATCGCAAGCCGATTTAAAGATTCTGGTTGGACGGTAATTTCCATGAAGGGTAAAGCGCTGATGTCACGCGAAGATGTGCGCCGTTCTTGGAAACCTTGGCTCCGTGGAACTGCGATTGGATTTCCATTAGGAATTATTCCAGCGGGTGGTTCGGAAGTACCTACATTTTTAAGTTATTCGGTTGAGAAGAAATTATCTAAGCACCCAGAAGAATTTGGTAAAGGCGCTATTGAGGGCGTAGCTGGACCGGAAGCGGCAAACAATGCAAATGCGGCGGGTGCGTTAGTTCCACTCTTAGCTTTAGGTTTACCAACATCGGCGACCGCAGCGGTAATTTTAGTGGCGTTCCAGACTTATCAAATTGAAGCCGGACCGATGTTATTTGCAACTAATCCAGATTTGATTTGGACTTTGATCGCTAGCTTATTTATTGGGAATACCTTGCTGTTAGTAATGAATTTGCCGCTAGTTCGAGTTTGGGTGCAATTATTAAAAATTCCGAGACCGTATCTATTTGCTGGAATTTCTTGTTTTGCGCTATTAGGTGCATATGCGCTTAATGGGTCTACCTTTGACTTACAGGTGGCGATTGCTATCGGCATTGTTGGTTTCTTATTCCGCAGGTTTGGCATGCCGATTACGCCATTAATTCTTGGTTTAATTCTTGGACCGAACCTAGAGTTGCAATTTCGGAGAGCGCTGCAAATCAGCGCTGGCGATTATGGAACTTTAATTGCAACGCCACTTTCGAAGATTTTATACATCTCGTTGATATTGGTATTGATGGCACCTACCGCGATCAGGTTAGTGAAGAGATCCCGCGCTAAAACTGTAAAGTAGTAAGCATGCGGTCGGGAACAATCCAAAGGTGGGCGTTATTAACGCTCTTTAATTCTGCGCTATTGCAAGGCGCTATTTATGTAATTCGCCCGATGATTACTTATCGTGGGCTTGAACTAGGTCTAGATGGAACTGGGATCGGATTTTTAGGCGCACTTTATGCGATTTTACCGGTGGCCCTTGCAGTCTCGTTTGGGCGGTTAGTTGGAAAAGTTGGCGAGAAGAAGTTTTTAATTTGGGGCGGCGTTTCGGTATTAGTGACCGGGCTCCTGCTTTCAAACGCTAATTCATTTTTAGTATTGGGAATCCTTACTGCAATTGCAGGCACTGGTCATTTAGCTGTAATGGTTGGTGGACAGACCATGATGGCTAATCGAAGCGAGCCAGGTTCGTATGATAAATATTTTGGTTATTACACCTTTAGCGCATCGCTCGGACAGATGGTTGGATCGCTCCTTGGTGGAATATCTGGTGGCGTCAATGGTTCACTTCCTAAGTCAACTGCTACTGCTTTTTTAGTTTCAGCGGTGCTGGCTTTTATTGGAGTGTTACCTATTTTATTCACTAAGAGCTTAAAAGTTTCAATTGCAGATAAAGTTGCGGCTTCCGATCATAAAGTTAAAGCGCGTGATGTAATTAAAAATCCAGGTTTAAAGTCGGCGCTCTTTACCTCGGCGGCAGTTTCATCAACAGTAGATGTATTAGTTATTTTCTTACCGCTATTTGGCCAAGAGAATAATTTATCGCCCGTTGTAATTGGAACTATTTTGGCGATTCGTTCCGGTGCATCAATGCTCTCCCGGTTATTTTTAGGGGAGTTAAGTCGGATATTTGGGTCAAAACGAATTATGATTTTAAGTGGTTTTGTGGCAACGGTAACAATTGGTTCGTTGATACTTACAACGAATGTTTTAATAATTGAAGCAATAATTTTAGTAGCGGGATTTGCGCTAGGAATTGGCCAACCGTTAACGATGGCTTGGGTGTCACTTGCTTCCGCACCTGAAGAACGCGGAATGGCGATCTCACTTCGATTAACCGGTAATCGAGTTGGCCAATTCATTTTGCCGGTCGGGGCTGGGCTCGTGGCTGGATCGATGGGGGTTAGTTCGGTATTCCTAGGGTTGGCCGGGTTATTGGCAGCTTCTACGCTGGTATCTAATAGGTATGAGTAAAGATTTCAGCGCTTTTTGAAAAACGTGACCAAATTGTTACCTGCCAGTAGGTTCTTTACTACCTTCATGAGCGTAGATTTCCAGCCGTCTTGGTTCCAACTCGGGAACGGGACGTTATTCATAGCCTATGAAGAGAATAGAGAAACGAATGACAACAGAAAAAAATGGAGCTGGCGTATCGCGACGTACAGTTCTTAAAGGTGCAGCTCTTGGTGGTGCTGGTCTCGTAGGAGGCGGCGCACTTCTATCTAGTTGCGGTAAGGAAAAAGTTACTGGCGATGTCCATTGGGCAACTCGCGGCGGTGGCGAAACTGGCGATGCAATCGCTAAATCAGTAAACGATGCATACACTGCAAAGTCTGGTAATAAAGTTATTGCGCAACAAGTTAACTCGGATGATTTCCAGAATAACTTCGTGCAAATCATGCAAGGTACTCCTGATGATGCATTTGGTTGGATGGCCGGTTGGCGTACCAATGCACGTGCAGATGCTGGACTACTTGCAGATGTCTCAGATCAAATTAAAGCGTTAGGAACTTCCCTCTCTGCTGCTGCTATCCAAGGTGCAACTAACCCTGCAGACGGCAAGCAATACATTATTCCTACAACTTATTACCCATGGGGCTTGCACTATCGCAAGTCAATGGTTGCCGACATCGGCATGGACCCAGAAAACATCGCAACTTGGGATGATTTCATCAAGATGTGCACACTCACCCAGAAAAAAGGCCTAGTCGGTTTTGCACTAGGTGATAAGGGTGGTTGGGAAGCCATGGGTACATTCGACATCATCAACGCTCGTCTAAATGGATATCAATTCCATATCGAGTTGTTGAATGGTAAGCAATCTTGGACTGATCCAAAGGTTGTTGAAGTTTTCAAGTATATGGAACTGTTAATCCCATTCATGAACAAGAATATTCTTGATATTTCATGGGATGGCATGCGCGATCTTCTACTGCAAAAGAAGTGCGGCGCAATGCTTATGGGTTCATGGTTCGCAAATGACTTCAAAGCTAAGTCACAAGCAGATTACGACGATCTATGGATCGTTCCATTCCCAGAAATCAACCCAGAGTTTGGTGTCGACACAATCGACGCTCCACTTGATGGTATTTCTGTTGCTGCTAATGGCGCTAACGTTGAGGGCGGAAAAGACCTCGCTCAATTCTGGGGCTCAAAAGAAGGTATTGATGCAGCTATTGCAGGTGGCGACACCAGCATTTACATCAGCAGCGATTTCGATACTTCTTCATACGATGCTTTCAATAAGCAGAAGCTCGCAGTTCTCGGCGCTGCGAAGAACATCATGTTCTTCCTAGACCGCGATACTCGTGGTGACTTTGCTGGTCCAGTAGTGGGCGTAGCAATCCAGAACTTCCTTAAGAATCCAAAAGATCTTAATAAGATTCTGGAAAACACCCAAGCACAATGGGATGCACTGCCAACACTTTAATTCGTTGATTCTTACGAATTAGATTAGGGTTAAGAAATGAATACGACGGTTGCGAACAAAAAAGTTCGCAGCCGTCGCTCTCTTTCCCAAAACGATCGATTTACGCTCTCTGCTTTCGTAGGATTTCCAACTTTTGTTCAATTAATTTTTCTTTGGATTCCCGCTCTAGCAACAATTTTATTATCTTTTACATATTGGAACGGAATTCGGATATCCGATATAAAATGGGCCGGATTTGCAAATTATAAGAATATTTTCTTAAATGACACGCTTTTTTATGAAGCTTTAAAAAATAATCTAATCTGGTTGCTCTGGTTCTCGTTGATAGCAACTCCGCTTGGGATTTTGTTGGCCTATCAAATTGATCGAAAGATAAAAGGCCATAAGATTTATGAATCAATTTATTACATCCCAGTTGTATTATCGCTCGCTGTTATCGGAATTATCTGGAACTTTATGTTCCAGCCAGGTGGGTTTATCCAAGGCTTAATGGGCCGAGATATTGGTAATGCGGTTTCGATTTGGGGTAATTACAAAATTAATACCTATGTAATTATGGCGGTAGCATCGTGGCGCCATATTGGTTACATCATGTTGCTCTATTTATCGGGCTTAAAGTCGGTAGATCCTTCACTTAAAGAAGCCTCAGCTATTGATGGCGCAACAGATTGGCAGACTTTTAGGAAAGTAATCCTGCCCGCAATGAAACCGGTCAACATCATCATTGTGGTTATTACTCTGATCGAATCGCTCCGTGCCTTTGACTTGGTTTTCATTATTTACGGATCAAGTACAAGTTGGCCACTTCTTAATATTTTGGTTTATCAAAACTTTGCTGGCCAAGGAATTTCGATGAAAGGCGCTGCGCTAGCCGTTATCTTGTTAGTACTTTGCATTGGCCCAATTATCGGGTACTTGCGTACCGTATTTAAAGAGGATTCATAGATGAGCAGAATCGTTCAGGATCAGAAGTATCGAAATAGCCAGAAACGTAAAGATGCTTTCATCTCCACATTTATCGGGTTCTTTGCTTTAGTCTGGATTTTTCCAATTCTCTGGACGATTTGGACCTCGCTACGACCATATAGCGATGTGGTTAGTTATGGCGTATTTTCTTGGCCGAAGCGATTAAATTTTGATAACTACTTCGCAGCTTTTAAACAGATGCATATTTTAGGTTATTTCCTGAATTCGCTATATGTAACGATTCCTGCCGTTATTATTACGCTCTTCCTTGGATCGTTAATCGCATTTGTAGTTTCGCGGTATAAATTTAAATTTAGTTTGCCATTGTTATTAGTTTTTACTGCTGGAAACATGTTGCCGGCAGTGTTGGTATACATTCCCGTTTTTTGGATGTATATCTGGGTTGGCGATCTAGTTGGAAATCGCAACTTTCTATATAACAATTATCTTGGTTTGATATTGATTCACGTGGCATTCCAAACCGGCTTTGCGACATTTGTGCTCTCTTCATATATGAAGACAATTCCAAAAGAAATATCCGAATCTGCAATCGTGGATGGCGCTTCAGTATTTACCCATTATTGGCGCGTTATTTTGCCTTTGATCAGGCCGCCACTTGCAGCTCTCGGAGTATTAATGACAACCTGGATTTATAACGATTTCTTCTGGGCGTTAATACTTGTTTCGCAGGATTCTAAGCGACCTATAACCTCCGGTTTGCGTAGATTAAATGGCGAATTCGTGACAGATTTCAATCTATTAGCTGCTGGTGCTATTTTGGCAGCCGCTCCAACAGTTATTTTATTCTTCGTTCTAAGAAAGCAATTCATCTCCGGCTTAACTCTCGGTTCTACCAAAGGATAAATATGAAAGCCATTCAGATTACCAAATTTGGTGGTCCAGAAGTTATGCAACTAACTGAACTCCCAGATCCAATTGCAGGAGCTGGTGAAGAAGTTTTAGATGTAACTGCGATTGGAATTAATTACGCAGACACCCATCAAACCGAAGACAGTTACTTAGCGAAGCAAACACTTCCGTTGATTCCTGGCATAGAAGTTGTCGGCACAACAACAAGCGGCAAGCGAGTACTTTCATTTGTTGGCCAAGGTGGATATGCCTCAAAAGTTGCGGTAGCAAGTGCGACTTTAATTCCTATTCCAGATGGCGTTAGCGATGGCGCTGCGTTAGCGATGGCGGTTCAAGGAACTACTGCATTTCATATTATTAAAACAGTAGGACATTTGAAAAAGGGCGAATCAGTTGTGGTGCATGCTGGAGCCGGCGGAGTTGGCTCGATTGCAATTCAATTAGCAAAGTTCTGGGGAGCTTTTGTTATCGCAGTTACATCCTCAGATGAGAAGAAGAAATTATGTATCGAGCTCGGCGCCGATGCTGTAGTTGATGCAAAAGCCGAAGATTTGAAAGGCGCCTTAATTGCAGCAAATAACGGCAAACCAGTCGATTTGATTTTAGAAATGGTTGGCGGAAAGACCTTCGATCAATCGTTAGAGGCGTTAGCGCCATTTGGTCGAATAGTTTTCTACGGAATGGCTTCCCGCCAAGCGCCACAATTAGTACATCCCGGTTCTTTAATGCATGGATCGCGAACTATTAGCGGTTTTTGGTTGATGAATTGTTTCGGTAAGAAAGAGTTATTAGTTGATGTATTAATTGAGTTATTTGGATTGATTGTTGGTGGAAAATTAAAGCCGCATGTAGGCGGTACATATCCACTTTCAGCAGCAGCAGATGCACACCGAGCAATGTTGTCGAGAGCGACAACTGGCAAAATTGTGCTTGATCCCAAACGGTAATTTCTTACAACAGTATTAGTAGCGGTAAGATTTGCGGATATTCGCCCCCTTAGCTCAGTTGGTAGAGTGTTTCCATGGTAAGGAAAAGGTCATCGGTTCGATTCCGATAGGGGGCTCGGCGGGGTAGCTCAGCTTGGTAGAGCAAGCGGCTCATAATCGCTGTGTCGTGGGTTCAAATCCCGCCTCCGCTACTAGAAAGAAGTCTCGTACTCACCATTGAGTACGAGACTTTTTTTATTTAACACTGCATCAACTCGTGAATTTTTTTTAAGCCATGTTTCTTTATTTGAATCTAATAAGCCAAGAACATTCCTAATATTGTCACTCAATAACAATAAATCCAAATCAAATATCGGTTCATGATGCGCAATTCGGTTTCTTAACCTAAGTACCGCATATAGGTTCTTATGGATATCAGCTCTATTTTGGTTTAAATTTGGAAAAGATTTATTTAATATCGGAACCCAAAGACTCTGATGATATCGATTGGAAAGTAATCCAATCCAAAATCCGAATGGCAATTGAGAATCTAAATCGTTTGGATCAAGCAAGCGGTCATTGCTCTCTGAGCTTACTTTTTGTTTTAAATTCTTAAGTGTTCGAGAATTTATGGTGTCATAATAATTCCACCAATCTAAGCGTTTTGAAGCGCTAATTAATTCGCGAAGCGATTGCTTACGGAGAGTGATTTCTAAAATATGAATTCCGCCCCAAAGTGCCGCCGAGATCTCAATGTTCCAGGCATATAACCGGATTGCTCTTTCCTTATCCCAATCAACTTCCTTTAAATATCGGTTAAATCTATGCAGTAATAAAATGGTGTATATTTCCTCTCGTAACCCCCGGACGAAGTCGCCATAGCGATTGCCGCGCCGGGGGAATTTTTATCTTTGGCGATCGTATTCACGCGGGGGATTTCAGTTTTTTGCCATCCACAGGGCGCTTAGGTATTCTCGCTCCCTTAATAACTTGTATATAAAGAGGAGTCACCATGGCCAGCAAAAGTGCGGATGTTCGCCCAAAGATCACTATGGCATGCGTTGACTGCAAAGAACGTAATTACATCACTCGCAAGAACCGTCGTAACGATCCAGACCGTATGGAGCTAAAGAAGTTCTGCGCACGTTGCAACGCTTCAACTCTGCACCGCGAAACTCGCTAAACCTTTCTTTCTAAGGTCTAACTGATGTTCAATCCCGATGCCGTCGGGAAGAGCCGTAAGAGTTCAACCACATTTAAAGTCACTCAAGAATCTATCTCGAATTTTGCGCACGCTATTGGCGAGAGCGAAGTAATAAATTCACCAGTTACATATTCGATCATGATTTCGCTCGGACCTTCCCAAACTCTTTTAGAAGAGAATGGTTTGGATTGGACTCGAGTTGTCCATGGCGATCAGAAGTTTCAAAATAATCGCCCGCTTCATGCCGGTGATGAAGTTACATGTACTTCAACAATCGAAAGTTATCGCGCTGTTGCCGGAAATGAAATTGTTACAGTCCGGACCGATCTACATTGCGGTGCAGAGTTAGCCCAAGTTCAATGGACTACATTAGTGGTGCGCGGATGAGAGTTGTAGAACTTGGTTATCAAATACCAGCCGAAACATACAAGATTAATCGAGCCACACTTGTTGAATATGCAAATGCTGGTGGTGATCAAAATCCGATTCATCAGGATGAAGCAATTGCTAAATCAGTC
>Ga0209553_1000707_pt1 | contig 17185 bp, 12 predicted proteins | sample LauGreFBDMM110DN_2_FD_188217 | JGI IMG/M metagenome (GOLD analysis project Ga0209553, IMG submission 188217) | Freshwater lake microbial communities from Lake Michigan, USA - Fa13.BD.MM110.DN (SPAdes) (version 2) | ecosystem: Environmental > Aquatic > Freshwater > Lake | place: Lake Michigan...
CTTCTGTTCCACGCGGCGAATCTTGTCGCCTCGTGTCAAAAACTTCGTCGCGTACTTTCGCCGCAGTTTTCAATCAGACGATCGCGATCTTCACGAGCACTCATCCACAGCCGAATTCGAAAATCCGATTCAGACTCACTCGGCTCTGATGACTGTTTCTGTTTCTTCACATATAAATACCGAGACAAAGTCCGCAGCAAGACTCTTGAAACGCTTCAGCGTCATTTCGCACGATGGCGGTCGGTGCATGAAAAGACTTGAACACCGACATTTGTCGATCCGCACTGCTCGCGGTTGTGTAGATCGCGACTTCTGCTGCGTCCCGTTGGTTTTGGGTACGATTACCTGACTGGCCCCAATCCTCTCATCACTTCTGCCAAGTTTCGCCAGTCTTTTCTGCGTACGCGCTCGTCGTTAGCCCACTGCCTGTCATCCAGACCCAAAACGCGGGCGTCTTTAACACTCTGGAGTCGTACGGTAATCATCCATTGGGGGGCTATGACACACGTGCTGAGGTCGTTTTCTCTTGCAAGATTCACCTGCCCCAGCGTTTCGTTGTTCGTCATGTTGGGTAAAGTGGTGAACATAAGTGGAAAAGTTTCAAATCTGAGATTTCAAATCTGCAATAATGCAGAGCCATCGATATAGCCACAATCAGGAAACTCTGCTCGGTCCAGACGGTTTCGACAACCTCGGTCCTGCGATTTCCTTGACCAATATGCCAGTCATTCTTGACATATGTCCGTAAGTTTGACACCATCCGCGATTGTTATTGCAGACCTCTGCACATTTGTCGAGTTGCTTCATGGTTGAGGCAGATCGAGATCGTTGACTGCGGTTTACGATGAATTCTGTGATTAGTTTTGGACAACGATAGCGTCTGGAAGAAGTGTAATGGCCGTACCAAAGAGAAGGCAGTCAAAGTCTCGTTCGCGGAAGCGTAACAGTCACAACACGATAAAGCCTCGTCAGTTAGCCAAGTGTACGCAATGTAGCACAATGGCGCCGACACACGTAATTTGCCCGACTTGCGGCTACTACCAGGGACGTACACTGGTTGAGGTCGAGGAATAATTCGAATGCGGATCGCATTGGATGCGATGGGAGGTGATTTTGCTCCCAGCCCAAATATCGTTGGTGCATTCGAGGCGGTCGAGCGAAATTCTGATCTCGAAATATTGCTCGTGGGTGATCCTGCGCGTCTTGCAGAAGAAATCGCAAAAGTCGGTTCACTTCCTCAGACAATGCGAATCGTTGAATCAGATGGTGTCGTCGGGATGGAAGAAAAGCCGACCACTGCGCTTCGCGAAAAGCCAAACTGTTCGATCGCACGCTGTTGGCAATTAATGGCTGCCGGTGAAGTCGAGGCAGTGGTCAGCGCGGGCAACACAGGTGCAATGGTCGCGGCCGGACTGCGAACACGCTTATTTTTGAAAGGTGTGAAACGTCCCGGAATCGCCGTGCGGATGCCCACCGTCAAAGGATCATGCGTCCTGTTAGATGTCGGAGCAAACCCTGCCGCACGCGCTGAGCACCTAGCCCAGTATGGGTTAATGGGGGCCGTCTTTGCGCGTGAGTTGCTGGGTGTGAAGTCGCCGCGCGTAGGATTACTGAACATCGGCAGTGAAGAAGGCAAAGGCACGGATCTCTATCGCGAGACGCACGCCTTGCTCATCAATTCTCCGATCAAAGAATATTACATCGGCAATGTCGAAGGTCGTGACCTCTATCACGGTGATGTCGATGTTGTGATTTGTGAAGGCTTCGTGGGGAATGTTGTGCTCAAGGTCAGCGAAGGTATGGCCGAATTCGTGCTAAAAACTGTCGGCGGCTCATTGATGAAGTCCCTTACGACGGAACGTGATCACGCGCTGCAGACACTTACGAAAGTTACGGAACAGTTCCACTACCAAGAGTCAGGTGGAGCCCCCCTGCTGGGAATTGATGGAATTTGCATCATCTGCCATGGTTCAAGTGATCATCGATCCATCCGGAATGCGCTGAAAATGGCGACAGAAATTGACAATCGCCATATCAACTCGCAGATTACTGAACTCTTGAGTCAGCAGAATTCGTAGTCTGCCGATCGGATGATACCCCGCGCAAGTACAAGTCGAGTGTCGCCGGATTCATGGCGGATTCTTGACATCTCGTGCGACCACAAAAAATCTCAATCAAACCCGCACACTGCAGAGTACCGGGTTAGAATTTCTGCTGGGTGAATTCATGTCAAAAATTGCACTTTTCTTTCCCGGTCAAGGCGCCCAGCACGTTGGCATGGGGCGCAAGATCGCCGCTCAGTATCCAAAGGCTCGAGAGCTCTACGAACGGGCTGAACCGATTCTCGGATTTGACCTCGCGAAGTTGTGCTTTGAAGGCCCTGCGCGGGAACTGGACTCCACCGTCATCAGCCAACCGGCTCTGTTCGTGACGAGTCTTGCCGCCCTCGAAAAGCTCCGTGCGGATTCCCCCGAAATCGTACTTGGCTGCGAATTCGCGGCGGGCTTGAGTCTTGGTGAGTATACAGCTTTGGTTTTTGCGAGCGCCATGTCGTTCGAAGATGGTCTGCGTGTGGTGAAGCGGCGGGGTGAAGCGATGCAGGCTGCCGCCGATGCCACGCCTTCCGGCATGGTGAGCATTCTGCTTCTGGAGCGTACCCAAGTGGAACAAATCTGCGCAGAAGCAGCAGGGCACGGTTCCATTCAGATCGCCAACTATTTGTGCCCCGGAAACTTAGTCGTGAGCGGTGACAATGCCGCCTGTGAACGAGCTGCCGAGCTAGCTGTTGCGGCTGGCGGAAAAGCTATCCCGCTAGCGGTTGCAGGTGCCTTCCATACCAACATTATGCGGCCTGCTGATGAGGCGCTTGCTGACGTGTTGAACGAAGTGGAAATCCGTACGCCCGAGATTCCGGTTGTTTCGAATGTCGATGCTCAGACGCATTCTGATCCTGAGGAGATCCGTCAACTCCTCATTCGCCAAGTCGTCAATCCCGTGCGTTGGGAAGACTCCATAAACCTGATGCTCAGCCAAGGTTGCACCGACTTTTATGAGATCGGTCCCGGGAAAGTCTTGAAAGGACTGCTCAAACGCATTAGCCGCAAAATCGCCTGCACGACGATCAATGATTCATTCGACGAAACCGGTGGAATGTGATTCATGATCGTGACGGTGGTGTCCCGTCAGTCGATTTCATCCTGAATTCTGGGGAACGAGACCATGTTCCATACCCCACGCTGGTGGATCATCTGAAAACTGCAACAGCTCCTGATCCGGCCCTAAAAATGCAATCGATTCAGCGTGCAGGCACATCATCGGCTCCGTAGGCAGGAGCGTCCGATTGCATCCGAGCTTGTTCTCCGGAAGGTAGGCAGGATCGCCACAGATCGGAAACCCTAAAGACCATAAGTGGATCCGAATCTGATTCGTCCGACCGGTCTTCGGGAAACACCGCATTAACGATGTTCCGTCCCAGAATCGCGTAACCACCTCGAAAGCCGTGTGCGCCTGATCGCCGTCCGGATCGAGATGTCTGACACCACCATGTTCCGGTTCACGACTTAACGCCGCGTCGCAAGAGAATGCATCACGTGGCGGATGCCCGGAGACTCGGGCCAGATATGACTTTTTGACAGTGCGGTTCTCAAACTGTTTCTGCACGATGGTTGCGACGCGCTTGCGTTTGCATAACAACAGAACCCCAGACGTATTGGCATCCAGACGATGCACAATGTGTGGTCGCTGCGGAAAATAGACTTGGTTCAGGAGATACCGCAGGGTATTGCGATGAAAGCGTCCGCATTCGTGAATTGGCAGCGGAGCAGGTTTGGCAACAACGACAAATTCTTCATCCTCATGCAAGATCCGAATATCAGCATTCACATCCGGTTCGACGGAGTGTGGTTGCAACTGGTCAAAGCGTTCACCTTCACGCACGATTCGTAAGGGAGACAACGGGAGTGCTTCAGGCACATGCTTGGGACGTCTTCGCCGACGAGAAGATTCTGCCGGCTCGATGGCACCTGATTCAATGCGCAGCAACCATTCGGATGGTGCAATCTGCGGATGCAGGCCACTCACGAAATCCAACAACGTCATGCCCGCGCATCGTTGGGGCACATTAAGTGGCCGGCGATTCAGCCACGGTGTACTGCCCGGCAATGGCGTTGTGATAGCCTGGATCTGCTGCTGCCGCAACGCAATGATGTCGGCCCTCTGCTGTGCATCGTTGCGAAAGCAAGCGGGGCAGGATTTCCCAGCTACGTACTGCGGCGGTTGCTGTTGGGCCGAGGTCACGACAGCTTGGCAAACGTAACACTGCGTCGTCGGGGTTTCTCGCAACGCAGGATCGACTGCGACGCGCTGGTCAAAAACAAAACATTCTCCGTGGTAATGAGCCCCGCCCACTTCTTCAAAGTATTTTAGAATGCCCCCATCCAATTGATAGACGTTGTGGAAGCCAGCCATCTCCATGAACGGGCCAGCTTTCTCGCACCGAATACCCCCCGTACAGAACATGACGATTGGTTCATCCTTGAGTTCTTCCGGCAGCCCCGTGATGGCTCGAGGGAACTCACGAAAATGATCTAAGCCAAGTTTGATCGCATTATCAAAAGTGCCAAGGTCATATTCGTAATCGTTGCGGGTGTCGAGCAGATGAACTTTCCGACCTTCGTCCAGCCACTGGCGAAGCTCAGTCGCCGACAGTTTGGGTGATGTACGCGTCATCGGAGCAACGCCTTCGATGCCGAACGCGATGATCTCCTGCTTAATCTTAACCAGCATCCGACTAAACGGCTGATACTCGTTGACGCTTTCCTTTGGCTGCAAATCTGAGAACGCTGAATCTTCGCGCAGGAATTCAACGAAGTCCCGAATCAATTGCTGAGGCCCCGCGACAAACAGGTTGATGCCTTCCGAACTGAGCAGTACCGTCCCCTTAAGATTCAATTCCACTGCCCGACGACGAATGGCGGTTTTGCGTTCGGGCAACTGATCCAACGCCACAAACTTGTAGCAGGAGATGTTGACTATCACTTGCGACGCAGGTGATGGCTCTGTATCCGGAATTATGGAAGACATGCTGGCGAAGCCAAAAACACGAGTCTGACAGCAAGGAAAACGGGGAAAAGTCTCCCGAAGTGTAACGTCGGCTTCGCCCGAGAAACAGACTTTCAGCGCCGTTCCGCAGAATGAGCATTCTCCCCCTGTTCAACGCTCGCAACCCTTCACCGGCCCTTGAGACCATCCCACAGATACGACTACAATTCTGATGCATCCCCGCTTCGCGAATGGAAAATCACAAGTTCATCCTCGCAGATATCAACAGACATGCCATGAGAGTCCTGATCAGTGAATCGCAAATCCGTGATCGTGTCCGGGAACTCGGCGCACAACTCAGCCACGAATATGCCGGACGCCCCTTAACGATCTTGGGGATCCTGACTGGCAGCATCGTGCTGCTGGCGGACCTGATCCGCGCGACCAATGTCCCTCTGCGTGTGGCCCTGATCTCAGCGTCCAGCTATGGAGGCACGCGAACTTCACCCGGTACCTTATCTGTGAACAACAGTCTGGTTCCCGACCTAAAAGGCCGCGATGTCGTCATTCTGGATGACATCTTTGACACAGGCCACACAATGGTGGGCATGAATGAAGCGGTGAAAGGGTTTGAGCCAGCCTCCGTAAAGTCGGCCGTGCTGCTCTGGAAGACCGCACGCTCCCAAGTGAATGTGTCGCCGGATTATTATGGTTTCAAAATCCCCAATGAATTCGTCGTCGGCTACGGTTTGGACTACAACGATGAATTTCGACATCTGCCATACATCGGCATTCCTGATCACGAGGATCTGATGGCTGCGGGTAGATGCGGCACGCGTACCTCGTGACCTATGCTTCGCGTCATACCTCCTGTCGCGGCGGACTGCCGTCAATTCGCGAACATTAGCGTTCCCCACGTTTGTCATTGTCGTGTGGCCGCCACGACCCGCATGCGGCCTGTCGCCACCTTCTCTCTCGACGACGGGCGGAGAAGGGACAGTCTCCGGATTCAACACCTATTCTTGCTGCGGAGAACACGCGGTGGAAAATCCTGCCGCTGCAAATCCTAATTCTTGCCATAACGCAGTCGGCGCACCGCACGACAGAAAATTAGTCAGCAGGAATTGGCTCAGTCAGGATGCACGCTACGAGAGCACGCCTGTCAGCACTTCGCCATGCACATCGGTCAGTCGCATATCACGGCCACTGAAGCGATAGGTGAGTTTTTTATGATCGATTCCCATCAGATGAAGCATCGTCGCGTGGAGGTCATGTATTTCCGCTCTGTTCTCAACAGCCTTGTAGCCAAATTCATCAGTAGCCCCATAAACCGTGCCACCACGAATTCCTCCACCAGCCATCCACATGGAAAACCCGTACTGATTATGGTCGCGTCCGTCATTCCCCTGAGCAAACGGTGTTCGACCGAATTCACCCGACCAAACTACCAGAGTTCGTCCCAGCAGGCCGCGCTGTTTGAGATCTGACAGCAGTCCGGCAATTGGCTTATCGACCGACATCGCGTTCTTCGTGTGTCCGTCAACAAGGTTGGCATGCTGATCCCAGCGATCACCGTTGCCGTTGGGGCACGTCAATTCGATAAAACGTACGCCTCGTTCAACCAGTCGCCGTGCAAGCAGGCACTGCTTTCCAAAAGTCGTCGTGTTTGGAAACGCATCGAAGATGCCGTACATCTCCTGAGTCTCACGCGTCTCTTCGGTAAGATTCATTAAGTCGGGAACGGCCAGTTGCATCCGCGCGGCAAGCTCATAATTTCGAATGGCCGATTCTACCTGATCGTCGTGCCCAAATCGCTCCGCCGCCTGTTGATCCAGTTGCCGCATGAGGGCCAACTTTCGCTTTTGAAGTTCGTCGCTCGGTTCGCGACGATTGATATCCGCGACCGCTGCATCGCTCATCCGAAACACCGACGCCTGATAACTTGCCGGCAGAAATCCGCTGCCGAAGTTGTCGAGCCCACCCGGCGGAATGAGTCCCCCATTGAGCACCACAAAGTGGGGAAGATCTTGGCACTCACTGCCGAGACCATAACCGAACCAAGCGCCCATGGACGGGCGGCCCTGCAGGCCGGAGCCTGTATGCAAGAAGTAATTAGCATTCGTATGTTCAGGGAAGTTTGACGTCATCGACCGAATCACCGCAAGGTCATCAACATGCTTTGCAGTATGCGGAAACAGATCACTTACCGGAATCCCGCTCTCACCGTACTGCTGAAACTTCCACGGACTGGCGAGTGTGTTCCCAATGTTATTGAATTGAGTTGGTTCGATCTTTGTGGGAAACGGCATACCGTTCCACTTTTCTAACTGGGACTTTGGATCGAATGAATCGACCTGCGAAACCCCTCCATCCATGTACAGAAAAATGACGCTAAGTGCTTTTGGGTCGAAATGTGTGGGCTTCGGGCCGAGCCCCTCAAGCGGAACTGTCTGGCCTGCATTCAATTCTTCTGCGGCAACGGCACGTTGCGACAGCAGATGCGTCATGGCCACGGAACCAAATCCACAGGCAAGATTCTGAAGCAGTTCTCTGCGACTTTGAGCTGCAGGACGAAAGCGTTGGCAGTGCGTGCGGTGCATAGCAAATCAACAACATGAGGGGGCAAGAATTCAGAGGCAAGCGTTGCAATATGTCGCGCGTTCAGATCCACTACGCACAACTCAACCAGAGTCTACCAAACTACGCCGCTTAGAAAAATCCAGCTGGATGATTCCGCCACGATTGGCGCGAAATGTGGCGGCTCCAAATGAAGACACAGGACAAAATCACGGCTGCTCACTTTCGCCATCCAGTGATCGCCATAAATACCACGACGCAAGCGTGCGATAGGGGCGCCACATTTCGGCATGCTGCTCAAGTTCCGAACGCGCGGTTTTTTTTGGCAATTTGTACAGTTTCTGAATGGCATTCTTCAATCCAAGATCGTCCGAAGCAAAGACGTCCAGTCGTCCGAGCGAAAACATGAGAAACATCTGAGCCGTCCAACGCCCGATGCCCTTGACTTGAACGAGTTCCGCAACGGCATCTTCATCCGATTTCTTTGCAATCCGCCGAAAATTGATGGTGCCATCAAGCGTGCAGGATGTCAGATCTCGCAGATACGCTTGCTTCTGCCGGGATACGCCCACTGATTGCAATTGGTCATCCGACAATTCATCGACATTCTTGGCTGTCAGTTTCCCCGCAGGCAGCAGCGCTTGTAACCGCCCGCGAATCGTCCGCGCGGCAGCCACCGAAATCTGCTGCGAAAGAATCGAACGCACCAGAATCTGATATCCGCCCGGATCGGGCTGTAACGTGAACGGCCCTACACGTCGCACAACGGTTGCGAGGATCGAATCATGCTTGCAAAGCACCCGCAGGCCTTTGCGGACTTCACTCGATTCAAGAGCCATCGTGTCTGCTCAAAACGTAAATGGATGATTAAGCGTCCGCAAGCGTCTGGAGCGCATCGATCACCTGCTGGTCGTGGCCATCGACCGACACTTTCTTCCAGACCTTGACCACGGCACCTTGCGCATCAATTAGAAACGTTGAACGCTGAATCCCCATCGACACTTTGCCGTACATGTTTTTCTCCCGCCACGCACCGTATTTCTCGGCCAGCTTGTGGTCAGTGTCGACCAATAATGGAAAATTCAGACTGAACTTGTCGGAAAACTTTTTGTGACTCGCCGCATCATCCGGACTGACTCCAAGCACAATCGCACCCAGTTTCTGGATTTCCGGTAGGCGATCACGAAACGCACAAGCTTCAGTCGTACAGCCGGGAGTGTCGTCTTTGGGATAAAAGTAGAGCACAACGGCCTTTCCTTGAAGTCCCGCCAGTTTCACGGTCGCGCCGTCCGTCGCTTTCAGGGAAAATACAGGCGCCTTTACCGGTGGTTCAATCCAGTCTGCCATTGATCTTCGTTCTTTCAAAATGTGTGTTAACGGGGAATGAACACAGCAGCCTGCGGTGGCTCTGTGATGCCCTATGATATTAGTAGACTCCGATGAAGAATTGTCTTCCGAGATTTTTCCCCGTCTTGAATGAGCCCCGCTTTCATGGTTGAGAAAATCGCGAAACTCACATGCACATGTTCAATCACGTCACAAACTTTTGAAATTAAAAGAGGGGCGTGAATCAAGTCGGTGGCCCGGTCTGTAGAAGTTCCGTCACGATCTTCGCGGGTCGGTTGGCGGTGAGTCCCTGAGGTTGTCCGTTGTGGTGGTAGATCAGTTTTGAATGGTCGAGTCCAAAGAGCGACATAAGCGTGGCTTGGTAGTCGTTAGGCGTGACCACGTTCTCAACGGCACGGTGGCCGAATTCGTCGGTGTTGCCCCACGTCATGCCGCCTTTAATACCGCCACCAGCAAGCCAAATACTGAAGCCTTGGCCATTGTGGTCGCGGCCAGCAGAGGCCGGATCGCCCATGACCTGCGTCACCGGGAGTCGTCCGATTTCTCCGCCCCAGTGGACGATCGTCGAATCTAGCAAGCCTCGCTGTTTGAGGTCGGTGACGAGGGCCGCGGCTGGCTTGTCAACGCGCTGACACACGGCCGGGAGCGCCGTGCCAATGCTCGCGTGATTGTCCCATGGCTGACCGGCAAGGAACAGTTGCACGAACCGCACACCACGCTCGACAAGCCGCCGAGCGATAAGACACCGAGTGCCATATTCCCGAGTCGCCTCATTGTCTAGCCCGTAAAGATTCTGAGTGGCCTGCGTTTCCTGACTGATGTCCAAAGCCTCCGTCGCAGATGTCTGCATTCTGGCAGCCAGTTCATAACTGGCAATCCGGGCTTCGAGATCTGCGTCACCGCCAGTTTGTTCCAGATGCCGTGAATTTAGCTTTTGGAGCAACGCCAGATTCTGCTGCTGCAGCGCCCCCTGAAGATGTGACGGAGCAGCGAGGTTCAGAATGCGAGGCTCTTTGGGACGCAGCACAGTTCCCTGAAACAACGGCGGCATAAATCCGTTCGACCAGTTGTTCACGCCGTCCACCGGATGCCCGCCTGGGTCGGTCAGCACCATATATGCGGGCAAATCCTGCGTCTCCGATCCGAGAGCGTATAACAGCCATGACGCAAAATGCGGACGTCCGAGCACCCCAGGAATTCCGCCATGAAAATACCGGATCGACACTTCATGGCCATTGGCTCCGGTCTGCATACTACGAATTAGGCAAATGTCATCAACGATGTCCGCGGTGTGGGGCAGCAACTCGGAAATCTCTGTTCCACATTCGCCATGCTTGCGGAATTTAAACGGACTGCCCAAAAGTTTCTTGCTGGCCTGATTCACGAAACTGAACTGCACTTCTCCCGGATAATCGGTGCCGGAGAACTTCGTCAGTTCCGGTTTGGGATCAGTGAGATCCATGTGTGACGGGCCACCATGCTGGAACAGGGAAATCATGGCGCGGGCCTGAGACGGAGCCTCGGGGGCGCGTGATTTCAGGTCCGTCACCGGTTTTTGCTTGATCAGAGGTGGTACGGCGCGTGCCGCTTCCTGCTGCATCAGCCAAGCCAATGCGACCGATCCGATGCCCATGGCGTTGTGCTCAAGGAATGATCGGCGTGAAACAGAAAATGGAGTATTCATAAGGCAGGGATTTGTGAAGGGGGGGGGGAGAGGAAAGTCTACTTTACATACAAAAACTCATTCGATGTCAGCAACACCTGACAAAGGTCTGTCAGGGCTTGCTGCGATTCAGTGAGACCCGCAGGGATTCGGTCGCGGTGGGTTTGGAGGTATCCAATTTGGTCGGCAAGGAAGGTCATCGAAGTCCGCAGTTCATCGCTTTCCGGGTGTCGGCAATACGCCAACTGCCAGGCTTTTATCACCTGCCCAACAACCAGTCCGCGAGGTTCCGGTGGTCCTTGAAATCCAGCGTTTGAGGCAAACGACTGCACAGTGCCATCGGCCGTCGTCAGGCTGATGATCACGGGCCACTGAAATGAATCGGAAGTAATTTCGGCAAGGCAATCAACAATCAGGTCGAGCGTATCGCCAGCTTCCACCATGGTTGCCGCGACGGGACAGTCGACCATGGAGTTGAAGCACGTCCATTCACCTAACAGTGCCGCTCGACTGCTCACCACGCGACCGCGCACTCCATCGCCGTTCGGACTCCCGTGCTGTAATGATCCAGAAACGGAGAGCATTCCAGATTGTGGAGCCACCCATCGTCGAATCACTGCCCGACCCGGCTGATCCGGATGGCCACCGGTTGCATGCAGCAGAACGTAACCGACTGTCGGGTCCGGCAAGGCCACACCGGCCTGCCACTGGGATCCAGTGAAATGAGCCAGCGGCGTAAATGATTCGGTCTGTTTTGTCGTTTCGTTGAAAGGTCCGTAGCCATACTGCCACGATTCATGCGGCGGTGCGGGAAGCGTCGGCAGGCTCGCCAACTGATCATCCGGAATCGGAGTAGCTTCGGCCCGACAGCGCTCCGCGAGTTTTGCCGCATGATTCAGGATGGAACCAGAATTCATCAGCATCAAAGCCTGCGTGGCCACGGTTGAAACCGGACGCCGCTCGCAATTCACTTCCATGACCGGAGCGTCAAAGGACTGTAGCATGGCGACTGGTTGTGAACGCCGAACCTTAATGTACATGCTCCGGCGTGTCTCGTTGTCGTCGATCACAATCTGGCCCGCATCGTCTTCAGTAATCGGCGCCGGAGCACCAAACTGTTGCGGGTTCAAACGCCCGGTGACCGCCAGCATGCGGTCCCGCACCAATTCGGCATCAAGACGCGTAATCGACTGACGCGAATAGAACTGATTGTCGGGATCCAGCGCATGATGCATGGCGGCACGACGAGACGACTGACGCCATGCGGAGGACGACAAGATGATGCGATGCAGAGACTTCATACTCCAGCCGTTCTGGATGAATTCATCAGCCAGCCAGTCGAGTAATTCCGGATGCGTCGGTGGGACGCCGAGTCGGCCGAAATCCGCAGGCGTCGGAACCAGCCCCTTTCCAAAGTGATGCAGCCAGATCCGGTTGACGATGACGCGTGCCAGTAGCGGGTTGTCACGACTGGTCAGCCACTTCGCAAATGCCAGACGGCGTCCGGACGTTGGTAGCGACGGATCGTCTATGGGAAACTCTACACGTGCGTCTTCTAAACAGGCTACGGTCAATGCGGCGGGCGGGACAACCGCCAGAGGCTGCAAAAACTCCCCCCGATAGAACAAGTTTGTTTCCGGGAGATGCCCGGCTGGTTCCGTCAGCACGGCCAAAAATTCTTCGGTAGGTCGTTTTCCGTTAGCCTCCGCGATGCGGGCGTCATACTTCTTCAGATCTTCAGCTGCTTCCGGTAAATACTGATACAACACGCCCGCAGAAATGTTGACGCTGGGATATTTGGCAAGCAGATCTGTTTGCTCGGGGGTGCGTTTTCCAGCTTCAGTTTCGTAGGCTTCTTTCAGCATGGCACGCAGCGGCTCGGCATATTTCTGCAACTCTTTCTCCAGAGCCTGAAGCATATATGCGTGTTCTTTGGCTGCTCGCTCCGTCCCGATTGCACCAGCTTCTGCACTCGCCGCTGCGGCCTTTTGCCGATCGACTTCCGTGTACAGGGACACCATCCGCTGCGTTGGGACTCGCCAGTTCTGCCAGTCCAAGGCTGGGGCAAAGATCGCTCGGAGGGCGTAGTAATCGGTCTGAGGAATGGGATCGTAGCGATGATCGTGGCACTGCGCACAGCCGACACTGAGCCCCAGCAGTGACGTGCTGACAATCTTCAGCGTGTCGCCAATCATCTGATTGCGGCCCGTCGGATTATCTTCCCCGCTGCCAGTTCCATCGGCCGCCATCCGCAAATAGCCGGTGGCTGACAGCAGTTCGATTTGTTCGCTGGTAAGATCGCCCTGCTGAGGACCAGCCAGTTCATCCCCGGCCAGTTGCTCAGTGATCAGTCGATCAAATGGCTTGTCGGCATTGAAGGCTCGAATGACGTAATCACGATACTTCCACGCCCACGGTCGTTCGAGATCGCTGGCGGTGTAGCCATCGGAATCCGCGTAGCCAGCCACATCTAACCAGTGTCTTGCCCATCGCTCGCCATAGTTTGGGGAAGCGAGTAATGACTCAATGAGCCGAGCATACCAAGCCTCTGATGGATCGTTAATCCACTGCTGAAGCTGCTCGGAAGTCGGAGGCAGTCCCGTGAGATCAAAGTGAGTTCGCAAAATCAAGGTCTGTCGATCGGCGTCGTCGGCAAACGTCAGACCTTCCGGCATTCTTGCGAGAAGAAACGCATCGATCGGATTGCGAATACGGCCACGGACATCATCGCGAACAGTGGGCTCGGCTGGTCGCTGAATCGGTTGAAATGACCAGAAAGCTCGTTCTTCCGGAGTAATTCCTAGTCCCGGAGGGATCGTGTCTGGTTCGGGCCGAGCAGCTTTGGCTCCACCTGCGATCCAGAGTGTGAGCGTATTAATTTCCTTCGGTGTTAGCTTTGTTTCGCCGGGCGGCATTTCTCCCGCACGGACGCGTTGCAACAAAAGGCTCTCATCGACGTTGGCTGGCACGATCGCAGTGCCAGATTCGCCGCCTAGCAGCATCCGGCGAACTTGCCGCAAGTCCAAGCCGCCTTTGGGGTCCTCCGTTGCCCCATGACAATCAAAGCAGTGGGCTCTGAGAATCGGACGGATATCACGTTCAAACGTAACATCATTTGCAAACGCCGAGCACCATCCGAAAAATGGTGACGCGGCAATCAGACAGATCCCCGCGAAGCTGCGGACTGTGTTTTGCATAAACATCCTCATTCGGGCCTTTCACCATTTTGAACGGTTTACAAGCTGTGCTGCGGAACTGACCTAGACTAATGACTGCATCTCATTGTGAGAGACGCATTCAAATTGTATCACCTAGATCTACGCAACAGTATCCGCAACCGGGAATGTTAATCCAATGTGTGAGCCGCGCGAATCTGGCAGGCGAGCAGGAGAGAATTCTCGCTCCTCGGTGCCTCTTTTGCTGAGACCCTTGCGGCGACGAGCGGCGGGTGTCATCATCGCCGCCCGGAATTACCTTTTTGGGGTAGATCCATCGTAATGATAACGGATCGCGCAGCGAGTGATCTCGCACGACGGATGATGCGTTGTCATTTGCCATCACGACCAAAGTTGTAAGGAGTTAAAGAAGTATGAAAAATGTGCGAAGCTGTTTGATCGCCGCTGCAGGCACATTGCTTGCAAGTGTCGCAACTGTGCAGGCCGATGTGCGGTTGCCGGAAGTGATCAGCAACAACATGGTCCTGCAGAAGGACATTCCACTTCCGATCTGGGGTTGGGCTGATCCAGGTGAAGAGGTCAGTGTCATATTGGGTGACACCAACGTCAAGAGCACGGCAGACGGAGCGGGCAAGTGGAAGGTTACGCTTCCCGCTATTAAAACCGCTGGCGGTCCGCATGAGATGACCGTGAAAGGAAAGAACGAGATCAAAATCTCGAATATCCTAATCGGGGAAGTCTGGGCCGGCTCAGGCCAGTCCAACATGCAGTGGAATGTCGCTCAATCAACGAACGGGCCGCAGGAAATCGCAAATGCGAAGTTCCCCAAGATTCGCCTCTTTATAATTCCGCTGATCCCGTCAGGGACGCCGTCGGAGCATGTTGCGGCACAATGGGTTGAGTGCTCACCGGAGACAGTTGCAGGATCTTCAGCCGTGCTGTACTTCTTTGGTCGTGAGATCCATCAGAAGTTGGACATCCCAGTCGGCCTAATCACCACGGCGTGGGGGGGAACGCGCATTCAGCCTTGGATTCCGCCACAGGGATACACGGCAATCCCTGAACTTGACGGTGAGAAAAAAGAATGGCTGGGGATGCTGAATGGTTATGCTGACAGCCTTGCGCAATACGCAGACGCAATCAAGGCGTACGATCATGCTGTCGAGGCTGCAAAGCCCGGTGATGCGCTGCCTGTAGTTCCAGCGAATCTTCCCAGCCACCCGCTTAACAATAACTTCCAGCATACAGGCCTGTACAACGGAATGATTCATCCGATTGTCCCGTTCGGCATCCGTGGGTTCCTGTGGTATCAGGGCGAGTCCAACAACGGCCAGGGAATGCATTATTATGAGCTTAAGCGAGGTCTCATCGAAGGCTGGCGTTCGGTCTGGAATCAGGAAGGCAACCGTGATTTTCCGTTCCTGTTCGCCCAACTGGCTCCATACAACTATGGCGGTGATCCAACCCGCTTGGCTGGTATTTGGGAAGCACAGTCCGCAACTCTGGCGGTCAAGAATACCGGGATGGCCGTCCTGACGGATATCACAACGATCAATGACATTCACCCGCCGAACAAGCAGGAAGTCGGACGTCGACTGTCTCTTTGGGCTCTTGCAAATACTTATGCCAAGGCGAATCTGGTCTACTCCGGCCCACTGTACAAGTCGATGAAAGCAGACGGCAACAAGGCGATCATCACATGGAATCACGCGGCTGGTCTGAAATCTCGCGATGGCAAGGATCTCTCATGGTGGTCGATTGCCGGCGAAGACAAGAAGTTCGTCAAAGCGACTGCGAAGATCGCAGGTGATACTGTCGTTGTCACCGCTGAGGGCGTCACTAAACCTGTAGCCGTCCGCTTCGGCTGGCACCACTTGGCCGAACCCAATCTTAACAATGGCGCCGATCTGCCTGCGTCACCATTCAGAACCGACACGTGGACCGACGCGGAAAACGCAAATCCATAATCGGGCAATTTCAGTGTGAAATGTTGTCTTCTCACACAGGACGGGTCTCCGGATCCGTCCTGCAGAGGAAAGTTCCAGTCACGATCCCGGATGAGACGACACTCACACCGACGAATTGACGTGGCGGCGGCAGCGCCGAAGAGATCTCACACTCTGCAATGAGGCATCCCGACCCGCCTCGGTCCGAAATCGCTTGCGGAAATTCTTCACCAGATCCAGCCATGACTCCACACTACAGTCGAGGCGTTCGAGGATCGGTTTGAACTCAGACGGAATTCTGCCGGGCTTGTCCTTGCGAAGCTTACGACCTGTCCAGTCCAGCAACTTCAGGTACTGATCCAGTGTCATCGGCAAACAGCCCTTGTTGCTGGTGCGGCGCGCGGACAGCTTCTTACGAACTTTCTTTCGTGGTGGATCAAGAGCCATAGGAGCCTGCCAACCAGCGTGCTCACCATGTTCAACACGCTCATCCATTCCATCACCATCCTGTACCTTCTCCCCCGTGCCGGGGGAGAAGGTGGCCGACAGGCCGGATGAGGGGGCTTGCGATTTGTCTTCAATATTCACTGCCGAATGCCGATCGAGAATTCGTTCCTGCACACTGGTAAAGTCGCTCGTCTCCGGAGTGGTCTCGATCCCCGCTCGAATCGGATTCAGATCCACATACGCCATGCAGGCCGCAATCGCCATTTCATCAAGAAGTGACTGAACCTTGAAACGCGCTTCCCAGAAAGGGCCGGTCACGTTTTCTTCACGATTCCCGCGTTTTGCGATGGGTTCGCACAGGCATTTCATAAACCACGACACGCTCGACAGTCGCTTTCGCTTTTCTTTGAGACCGGAAGCGTCATTGCGGATGTGATTGAGTTCAAATATCGACGGTACAGCGGGAGAACCGTCGTTCAGGCGTCGCTGAGGAAACAAGTTCCACCACCGTACGGCCACTTCATCGTCGGACCATGTCTTTTCCACATCCGGTCGAGTCCTTGTGACCCAATGCAGGTGATTGCTGAGCACGGCAAAACCCATGATGTCGATCGCGAAGATCCCTGCCAACACTTCGAGACGATCTCGAATCCATTCTTTCCGATGCGAGAAATCGCGACCCGTAATGTCTTCCGTCCCGCACAAAAACGTCCTGCGAACGCAACGATTGATCAAATGAAACACTTGAATCTCGTCATCGGCAAAAATCTCTCGTCGATTCACGCGTGGCATGACATCTCTCCCGGAACTCCAAAACCAATAACTCAATCAAATGCACCTTAAACAACTCAACTGGACACGTGCGACAAAAGTCGCTTGGTTGGAATTTGGTTTTGGTGACGGACGCGAAATTTTTTGCTTTGGAGCGATGGTGTAATTTTTCAGGCGACCAGGAAACTGCTGGAAGCGACCAGACGGCCATATGACGT
>Ga0209553_1000708_pt1 | contig 17145 bp, 13 predicted proteins | sample LauGreFBDMM110DN_2_FD_188217 | JGI IMG/M metagenome (GOLD analysis project Ga0209553, IMG submission 188217) | Freshwater lake microbial communities from Lake Michigan, USA - Fa13.BD.MM110.DN (SPAdes) (version 2) | ecosystem: Environmental > Aquatic > Freshwater > Lake | place: Lake Michigan...
GATCTGCACATCCCGGTCCCGGCATGCCGATGGTCATGATGTCCGGTTGGATCGCAGCAGACACGGTGGATCAGGATCTCCGCAAGAGTCCGTCCTTGCAAGAGAAGTCCCCGAAAGCAAAGGCCGCAGCCTGAAGCGCCAGATTTGACGAGGAATCGCCCATGATTTCAGCACAGATATCTCTGTTCTCTCGAATCCTGAATTGGGGATTTCGACGTTACGTCCGTCGATTCGTCAGACAAAACTTTAACGCGGTGCGCGTTGCCGGACAAAAACATTTGCCGCATTTGCCGCCAGGCCCTTTCGTGTGCTTTGTCAATCATCCCGGGTGGTGGGATCCAATGACCGTTGTATTGCTGACGGATCAATTGTTTCCGGGCCGCCGCTTCGCCGCACCGATGGATGCTGAGGCGCTCAAACGCTATCCAACACTGGGACATCTTGGCTTCTTTCCCGTCGCGCGAGACAGCGTCGCAGGAGCAAAGGAGTTTTTGAAAACCGGTCAGACGCTTTTGAAGTCAGCAGACACGATTATGTGGCTCAGTCCCACCGGAAAATTCGACGATGTGCGGGAGGCAACGCCATTCATGCAAGGTCTGGGTCATTTAGTGGGGCGAAATTTTGCGGGTTCCTTGTTTCCCATGGCAATTGAATACACGTTTTGGAATGAACGCTCACCCGAACTTTTGGTCCAGTTTGGGGCTCCGATCGACCGCTCCTCGCTCCCGTTAGAACGCGAACAAAGAACACGCATGCTAGAAGAGAGCCTTGCTCAAACTCAGGCATCTTTAGCGCAACTTTCGATTGCGCGAGACCCGTCCGCTTTCACCACCGTGATGATCGGGAAAAGTGGGATCGGTGGTGTTTATGATGCGGGCCGAAGGCTGATGGCGTGGGTTCAAGGCAAGCGTTTTCAAGGACGGCACAGCGATGAAAAATTACTCCGCGGCACCGTCGCAAATGGAGAAGTCACATGCTAACGGTTGCGATCACGGGCCTGGTCTGGGCGACATTGAGTGCGACGATCTGTATGTCTGGCCTGTTTCTTCTCAATCTACTTTTTTTCAGCAAAGCCCCAGCTGCCATTGGCCGTCTTCCGAAAGACCGCGCGACCGGAATCAGGTATCCCGGCGAGGTGCATGGCGACGCAGGCTGGCTGCAAGTTTCCGTCCTGATCCCCGCGCGAAATGAAGCCCTGCGGATTGGCCCACTGCTCGATTCAGTGCTGAGTAGCGAAGGCGTTCGCTGTGAAATCTGGGTCCTTGATGACGAAAGCGTAGACGGAACAGAGGGGATTGTCCTGAACTATTCCTCCGCTCATGCCCATGTGCGCCTAATCCGAGGCAAGCCAGTTCCCGCAGGCTGGAGTGGCAAACAGTTTGCATGTTGGCAATTGGCTCAGCACGCCTCATTTCCAGAACTTGTTTTTCTGGATGCTGACGTGGCACTCGCGCCGGATGCACTGCGTCGAGCAGTTCTGTTGAGACAACAGACCGGGGCAGACTTATTAAGCGGATTTCCTCATCAGCGAGTTGGCACGCTGGGCGAACAATTACTCATTCCTTTAATCCATGTGGTTCTATTGTGCTTTCTGCCGTTTGGTTTAATGCGATGGAGTCGTCTGACAGGGGCCGCAGCGGGATGCGGCCAGTTCTTCATCACCACCAAGCAAGCGTATGAAATCAGCGGTGGTCACAGTGCAATTCGTCAGTCGTTGCATGATGGCATTCTGCTGCCGCGTGCATATCGACGCGCGGGCCTGATCACAGATTTGTTCGATGCTTCGGATCTAGCAAGTTGTCGCATGTACACTTCGTTCGCTGAAACATGGTCCGGTTTGCTCAAGAACGCAGGAGAAGGATTTGCGAAGATGCCCCTGCTCCCGTTGATGACAACCCTGATGCTCCTCGCATTTGTCTCGCCAGTCCTGTGTCTCATAGCAGCCGCAGGCGGGTGGATTAACATTGACCTTCAGCTTCCGGTCGTAACCGCCGGGGTGTTGAGTTACCTACCTCGAATCGTCTGCTGCTGGCGGTTTGATCGAGCGTGGCTAGCCTGTCTACTGAATCCGACCGCGATCATACTGTTTCTCATGATTCAGTGGACGGCGCTGTTGCGAAAACAACTCGGCAAAAGTATTCAATGGCGGCAGCGCAGTTATGAAATCGCCACCTCATGACAGAGCCACTATCACCCATTCTGACATTGAACAACGTGCGGAAAAAGTATCGAGGCTGCGAAGCGCTCAAGGGCATTTCACTTCAGTTATTTCCGGGAGAGATGTTAGGATTCTTTGGCCCGAATGGTGCCGGAAAAACGACCATGATTCGTTGCATTAGCGGCTTATTGAAGCCGGATTCCGGACAGATCCGGATGCAGATCTCCGCAAACTCAGATGCCACCAAAACAGCCCGCCTCGGATTGGTTCCTCAGAATCTAGCCGTGTATCACGATTTGACAGTGCAGCAAAACTTGGAAGTTTTCGGTCGCCTGGAAGGTGTCACGGGGCGACCGCTCCAGACGCGAATTGCGGAAGTTTTGGACTGGGCTGCGTTGAAAGACCGGACTCGATCACTGGTCAAAACGTTGTCCGGCGGAATGCAGCGACGATTGAACATCGCCTGTAGCGTGCTGCATCGACCATCCGTCCTCCTGCTGGATGAACCCACTGTCGGCGTCGATCCGCAGAGTCGGGAACGCATCTATACCATGCTGGATGATCTCACAGCGCAGGGAGCTGCAGTGCTGCTGACGACGCATCAGCTAGACGAAGTCGAAACACGATGCCATCGAATTATGGTGATCGATCATGGCACGATCGTGGCAGACGGAAAACTTCCCGATCTGGTCCGCCAGACGATCGGCAGACCGCATCGGGTCTTTGTGCGCTTTGACCAGCCGTATCATCAGGAACTGGCGGCGTTTTCATTCGACGAACACCGCACAAGTGCGATGTGTCCAATTGATTCAATGCAGGAACTGCCTCAGGTTCTGGCCGTGCTAAAGCAACTCGATCGCGAGCCGAGCCAGATTGATGTTCGTAGTTTTGGTCTACAGGATGTCTTTCTGGCATTGACCGGAAGGAGTCTTCGGGAATGATCCTGACGATCCTACGTATCATGTACCTTCGCCTCCGCAACAATCCCTTGGAGTTGCTGCTGGTATTCGTCATGCCTGTCATCTTTTTCAGCATCTTCGCCGCGATCTTTAGTAACGGGATCGCCACTGGCAGTGACAAGCAACTGCGAATGGCTGTGGTGTGCGTTGAGCAAACGCCAGTGGGAACGGAATTGCGGGAATTTCTCGAAGCAAATTCGTCACTGCAATGCACTTCATTAAACGACAACTTAAGCACACAGCGTCTGAATGACGTGACTGTCTCGTCGCTCATTCGCGACGCGCAAAACTCGGGTCGCTACGACCTCGTCATCAAGTTGCCGTGCGACATCCCGAGTGACACAACACAGGCTCCGGTGCAAGTGACTTTAGTGACCGACGGACAGAACTCAATGGCAGTCGCGATGGTCTCTTCGATTGTGAAAGCCTTTTTCTCGCAAAAGCAGGCGCGGGCCTTCGCCGCGAAACTCTTGAGACCGCAGACGAATGAGAATGACACCGTCGAAGTTGCGGCCGAAACGTCGTCACTGGGCACGCTCGCTGGCATTGAGATGCAGAAACCTAATGATAGTTCGTTCTTTCATGCAGCCAAGACTCCCTCCGATTTTTTTTCTGAATCACAGATTCAGCAACTGATGACGACTGACGAATACGGCGTGATTCGAGTTGGAGAAATGGCAGCCGTTGTTCCTAGCCGTTGGGCTCTGCAAAAATCGGTGGATCTCGCCCAACCTCAATCATTGAACGCAGTGCATCAGGAGGTGCCTGCACCCGTTGAGATAGATGACGACGTAAGCCTTGTTGTCGAGAACCCACAGGCCATGAGTCAGGAGAATCCCCGCATCGCCATGTATGCGGCGGGCATTGCCGTGCTATTTTTGTTGTTCTCGGCGACCGGGAATGCCGCTGCTTTACTTGAAGAGGAGGAATCTGGAACGCTGGATCGAATCCTCGTCAGTAAAGCCGGATTGTTCCACATCATTAGTGGCAAGTGGCTCGGAATTCTCCTCCTAGGCTGTGTCCAGATCAGCGTCATGTTTCTGTGGGCAGAAGTGATCTTTCGGATTCAGTTATGGCAGCATCTCGATGGATTTGCCGTCATGACAATCTGCACAGCTGCTGCAACGTCGAGCTTTGCCATGCTGCTGGCAACCGTGTGCAAGTCACGAGCTCAATTGAATGCCGCATCTGTGGTCATCATCCTCAGTATGTCGGCCGTTGGGGGAAGTATGATCCCTCGATTTGTCATGAGCGACCAAATGAAGGAGATTGGCAAATGGACCTTCAACGCTTGGGCCTTGGACGGTTACCAAAAAGTCTTTTGGTACCAGTCACCCGTGTCCAGCCTTCAGACGGAAGTCATGGTGCTGCTGGGAAGCGCCGTCGTACTTGGGATGTTGACATTGATATTTTCCCAACGCTGGAAGCATGGATAACCCAGAGGGTATCTGTATGAAAAGAATGAATCCCGTCGTGGCGTTACTCATCATCACCGCCCTCGCCAGCGGATTTCTGCTGCTCCAAGATTCAATGCTCCTCCAGCCTCCCGAATCAGGCCCGATGCGGCAGCAACCCCTGACCTTACTGGCAAAGACTTTGCCGCCGACCGTCGACTCTGCGGCATCAGCGATTCCTGTGGCACAAGAAGTAGCCTTCAGCGTCAAGGGGCTAAATCCGAGAGCATCGAGCGTTTATGTCGCGGTCTTCGAAGCTGAGGCAGGCTTTCCAAACCCAGAACTCTCCAGCCAGACGACGGTCGTTTCGGCAACGGAAGAGCAGGTCCGATTCTGGCTCACACTGCCCCAAAATCAGCCAGTCGCGATCGCCATTTTTCAGGACATTGATGGAAACGGCAAGCTGTCAAAAAATGCGATCGGTATTCCAGCCGAGCCTTACGGTTTCTCGAACAACGCCCGAGGACTTCTAGGACCACCCTCATTTAGTCAGGCAGTTTTAATCATCAGGGCAGATCGTGATCTGGTTAAACCCATCGAGATTAAAGTTCGATAATTTCGGTCTCCTGCGCGCCGCAACTACCATTCAACAGGAAAAGCCGCCTGCAGATTCATGCCCCTTGATGACGCGAGTCAAGGGCAGAAGATGTGACCCAGTCACCGAAAACAACCTTCCTGCCGAATAACCCAGCATTCAAAAGTTGTGCGACCACGAGGATTCTTGTACAACCCGAAGCCGCGACGATCGCGAAGTCACAAGACGAGTTGAAAATCCCGCCCCTACTGTTCGGATCACTCAAAGCCATGTTTGTCACCCGCTATCTGATCGCCGTTTGTTTTTTTGTAGGTGCCATTAGCGCGGAATCATCAGAGTCAGACAACGACTGGCCTCGCTGGCGCGGACCGCAGGACAGTGGCAGTATCGAGTTTGGTAGTTATCCGGTGCAGCTCGATGCTGCCCACGTGTTATGGCAAGCTCCGTTGCCAGGCAAAGGATGTTCAACTCCGATCGTGTGGCAGCAGACCATCTATCTGACGGCTCCGATCAACGGCAACGATGGGTTGCTGTCATTCGACTGGGCCGGGAAACAGCGTTGGCAGGCGACATTCGGCCAAGAAAAAGCCGGTAAGCACCGTAATGGTTCAGGCAGCAACGCATCTCCGGTAACCGATGGCGAAGCGTTATTTGTCTATTTTAAGAGTGGCACATTGGCGGCGGTGAACCTCGATGGATCGGTCCGCTGGCAGACGAATCTCGTCGCTCAATTTGGAGAGGACACCTTGTATTGGGACCACGGGACTTCACCGGTGCTGACGGACAAACATGTTGTCATCGCGCGGATGCATCATGGCGAATCTTGGCTTGCGGCATTTGACAAAACGAATGGCGACATGGTCTGGAAGGTCGCCCGCAATTATGAGACGCCACAGGAGGGCGATCACGGCTATGCCACACCGCTTGTGATTCAGCATGCGGGCAAGCAGGCTCTTTTAGTCTGGGGTGCTCAGCATCTGACGATTCATAACACGGTGGACGGAAGCGTCCTGTGGTCGTGCGGAAATTTCAATCCAGAAGCAGATAAGTTGTGGCCCTCTATCTCCACGCCTGTGATTGTGGGTGACATGGCCATTATTGCTTTTGGGCGCAATGATCGCGGTAAACCTCGGCTGCATGGAATTCACCTTGGTGGCAGCGGCGACGTCACAGACACGAACCACGTTTGGAAACGTGACGACGTTGGGACTTTTGTACCAAGCCCCGTGGCTTACAAGGGGCGAGTTTATCTGGTCCGGGATGGGGGTGAGGTTGAGTGCCTCGATCCCGCGACAGGCAAAACGCTCTGGAGCGATGCTTTGCCACTAAACCGGGCCAACTATTATGCATCACCGTTGATTGCAAATGGCATTCTTTACGCCCCGCGCGAGGACGGTGTGGTGTTTGTGGCCAGCGTCGCAGACGGCAAATTCAAGCTGCTTTCCGAGAACGACATGGCAGAGCCGGTGATTGGATCTCCGGTGCCGGCATCGAATCACCTGTTCATTCGTGGTGAGAAACACTTGTTTTGCCTGACGACAGCACCGTAGCCTAATTGCATGGCAAATTTAGGGTGCTTGATGCGTTTTGGTGCCAGTTTGAAGCACAGTGGCTTGCGCACCAGTTGTTATCGAAATCGCTTCGGGCACGAATTCAATCCCGGGGCGGCAGAAGCCCAGACGGTAAGAAATAGGTACCGACCACATTCGGAAAGAAATCACGAGAGAACGTTCAATGAATAACCCTTGGTTGGAATCGCCATCCACGCTTGAGATGGCTTGGTTGCAGGTACGAATGGCGTGGCAGTCCGTCAAGAACACTCGACTGGATCAGGAAAAGAAAGACGTGATCGCGGGCCTTCTCCGGCACTATCGATCAACGGGCCAGCCAGACCGATTGCGTTCTGAATTTGAACAGGTTCTGCTCAGGCTGCAGGAAGAACACGAATTGCGAGTCAAGGAACTCGGGCGGGAAGGAAGGCGAGTTGCCAAGCAGGTGAATAACATCATTCAGGTGATTCGCGACACTAACGAGGCCAGAATGCAGCATTGCCGAGAGAAAGTTGAGGAGACACCGACGCTCATCGCTGACTGGAAAGAAGTCATGGACCTTTTATTTAGTCATCCTCAGACAGGTGCCGCGGTATCGACCGCCGGAACCAGCTGAATCTCTGGCCTCCTGCCGAACACGGTTCTTCGCAAAATCCAGTGGCGATCGATAATTTTCTCCGTGTCTTTCGGTGGCGATTGAGAAGCGGATGACGGCCGCACATCTCACAGTTCGCCAGAAACTTGGTGCTAGTCTGAGATGCCTCAGCATGCGGCGGCGCGGCACGAATTGAGATCGGGACCTCAAATCACATCGATAACTTCCGTGTACAGAAACTGAACTCCACCGGTCGCATAGTTCGGAACGTCTGCCACCGCCGCTTGGCCTTCCGGTGAGGCCAGCAACGCCTCGAACTCTTCTTTCGATTCCATGTAGAGATCCGCAACGTAGTAGAACGGCGAGGGGCTGCCATCAGGTGTCGTGGTGACCTTGCCAATAGTCCACTTTCTGAGTCCCTTCATCTTCTTTGCGATTGGGATGTGAACTTCACGATAATGTCGATCAAACGCTTCGGGATCCGTGGGGTGTCCGTACAGCACGAGCAATCTGATCATGATTATGCACCTTGTGGGAACAGCCGACTACCGAGGCACGAATTGTACCTTACCATCGCTTTATAGCAATTTGTGGCCACACAAGAAATGGCCCCACCTTGAACAGGTTGAACGGATCTTCATCACGCGCGTCCCGAAATCTGGGTCTTTCCCACCGTGGGCAATCTTGCCATGCGAGAAGGAACCTTCAAGTGCCTCACTGACGACCACGGTAGACACGGAGCAAAATCAAGCCAAACGGAATTAGCCAGATCAGATCGTTGATTGGGATCAGGTACAGCACCCTGCTGGACACGTCGCCTTGCTTGACGCTCCAAGCCATCCCGATCGGGCCGAGCGATTTTGAGAGCAGGCCGATCAAGATGATCGCCCAGTGCTGCACTGGATTCGTCGAGGCGATCGCATAGCCGATGCCAAACAGCACGATCACGAAGCCTATTCCCTGCCACAGAAATATCTCAACTGGCGGCTGAGCGAATCCGTAGGCGAACGAAGCCCGCACGGGCCACGCGACGATAAACACGCCCCAGATGAAGCATTGCAGTCCGGCGAGGAGCAATGCGATGCGTTGCCACCGTGGCGTGCGGCTCCCAAGTTGTGATTCCGGCGAAGGAACGGCGGTAGTCAAGAGATTTCTTGCTCCAGACAACCAACCAGTTCTGGATAATGAAACTCAAACCCCTGTTCCTTCAACTTCTTTGGAGTCACCCTCGTACTGGCCAGCAGCAGTTCATTCGCCATCTCGCCCAGCACAAGTTTCGCCGCAAATGCCGGCATTGGAAAGAGTGTAGGCCTGTGCAAAGCCCGCCCCATGCCTTTCGTAAAATCGTAGTTTGTCATCGAATTCGGACTGACCGCATTGACCGGTCCCTGAACTGAATCACGCTCAATGCAGAACGCGATGATTCGCACCAGATCGTGCAGGCCGATCCAGCTCCAGTATTGTTTTCCTGACCCGATGATTCCGCCAGCGCCCAGCTTAAACGGGAGGAGCATCTTTGCCAGTGCGCCGCCTTTCGAGCTAAGAACCACCCCGATTCGCACGATAGCAACTCGCAGTCCCAGTTCCGTCGCTGCCTGAGCCTCTTGTTCCCATTCGCGACAGACGTCGGCCAGAAATCCTTTTCCAGCAACTGCATCTTCGTCCAAAACCGTGTCACCACCTTCGCCGTAAAAGCCGATTGCTGATGCGCAGACGAGTGTCTTCGGACGGCGGCTAACGGCCGCGATCGACTTTACCAAACTTCGCGTTCCTTCGACGCGACTTCGGCGAATGCGATCCTTCAAGGCTGCTGTCCAGCGTCCAGCAGCAATGTTTTCCCCAGCCAAATGGACGACCGTATCAACGGTCTCTAGGCGAGAAGGATCAGTCACGCCTCTGAGAGGATCCCAAATGATGCTGCCTTGATTTAATTCAGATGGCTGCCGCGTGATGCTGACCGGATGATGTCCGGATTCCCTTAACCCAGCCGCCAATGCCGTCCCAACCATCCCTGATGCGCCAGTGATTGCCACCGTTTGTTTTACGTGTGTCATCTCAAATCTTCCGTATCTGAATTCTTGGTAGCTTGCTGTTGATTGAGTCAGGAACGTTGAAATTACCACCGCATCAGTCTTGACGCAGGATCGCCTTGTTGCTTTCGTGATTCTCAGCCCTCTTCGTCATCTCAACAGCCCGCCGGCATATCGGCTCATAGCCAAAATCGACCACAATTCGACTGACACCCAGCGGCTGATCGTCAAATTGCACGCTGATTCCTAGACCAGCCCGTAGTTCACACGTCGAAGCCAAGGTGCCGGTAGTATAGTTTGGGTTCCCCAAAAGACGAGTAGTTCTCTTAAAATGACCATAGCGACAATGAGAAAGTCGCGGGCCAAATCATTTATCTAGCGGGAAAAGCACCGAAAGTCGCCCATTCAATTGCTGCTTTTGGCAAAACGCCTAGGATCTTCGTGTGGGGTAAAGGGGGTGCCTGCGACAGAGTCCCAAGATTGTCCTCCGGGGTTCTCCCCTCCTCAATTTGTTGGCTTGCCGCACCTGCGGTCGGGCATTCACGGTGAACGTTCGCCATGACTCTCAAATTACCAAAATCAGTGCTTACCGGATTCCGGCGCGTCGTCGCTGCTGCGATGTTCGTGCTATTCTCGGCATTGCCGCATGCTGCCGTGGCTGATGATGCATCTGATTTTTTTGAACAGCACATTCGCCCGTTGCTGTTGGAAAAATGTATCGAATGCCATGGCCCGACCAAACAGGAGAATGGTATTCGGCTTGATCGGCGTGAAGATGTGCTGCAGGGCAGGGTGGGTGATGCCTTGCTGGTCAACTTGGCAACTCCGAATGAGAGTCGCTTGTTGAAGGTGCTCCATTATGCGGAAGACGACATCCAGATGCCGCCTTCCGGAAAACTCGCCGATGAGCAACTTGCGTACGTCCAAGAATGGATCATGAGCGGAGCCGTCTGGCCAGAATCGTCCGACCTTGAAGGCGCAGCCAAACGCCGTGCAGAACGGTGGCGAGACCATTGGGCCTTCATTCCGCCTGCGATGCCCGACTTGTCTGCTGTGGCAGCGGACGAAAATCCGCTCGATCATTTGGTAAAAGCTCAGCTGGCCTCGAAGAAACTGACGCTGTCTCCGGCCGCATCACCTCGAGTTTTAGTCCGACGCCTATCTTCTGCATTACTGGGGCTGCCGCCGGAATTGACCGATCTGGCAGAAGCCGAGGCGGCGGTCGCCAACGGAACTCTGACAGCATGGAAAACCGTGTATATAGACCGCCTGCTGGCTTCGCCTCATTTTGGCGAACGCTGGGGTCGATACTGGCTGGACATTTCCCGGTACGCGGACACAAAAGGCTATGTGTTTACTGAAGATCGTGAATACCCGGACGCATGGCGATTTCGCGAGTGGGTGATCAAGGCTCTGAACGCGGATATGCCTTACGATGAATTTCTCAAACGCCAACTGTCTGCGGATCGCATGCCTGGTTCCGACGATCCGGCACAATTGGCCGCGATGGGATACCTCACACTGGGCCGCCGATTTCTAAATAATACCCATGACATTATCGATGACCGCATTGACGTTGTGACGCGGGGGATGCTGGGACTTACCGCGACATGTGCTCGTTGCCATGATCATAAATTCGATCCGATCCCCACCGCAGACTATTACGCACTTTATGGCGTTTTTGCGTCATCCGATGAGCCAAAGAACGAGCCATCAACGCTGCGACTTGTCGACCGGCCCAGTCCGGTTGAGCCCGTAATTTTTCAGCGAGGCAGTCCGGGTAATCCCGGGGTTGCTGTTCCGCGGAGATTCCTGACCGCCCTCTCTGCACCCGATGCGCCCGCGTTTTCAGACGGCAGCGGAAGACTTGAATTGGCGACTGCAATCGCAAGTCGCAATAACCCACTCACCGGGCGCGTAGCTGTGAATCGGGTGTGGATGCATCTGTTTGATCGCGGGCTGGTCGCTTCGCCTAGTGACTTCGGTGTGCGAACGGATCCGCCAAAAAATCCTGAATTGCTCAATTATCTTACACTCAGTTTTATGGATAATCAGTGGTCACTCAAGTCGCTGATTCGACAAATCGTCACGTCGGAGACATGGCAGCAAAGTTCAGACCGTCGCGTCGATGCCGAAGCCGTTGATCCCGAAAATCGTTTGTTTGCACGCATGAACCGCACGCGACTCGATTTCGAAGGGCAACGTGATGCCGTCCTCGCGGTCGCTGGACGACTTGATCCAACAATCGGCGGCACGTCGGTAGATGTGACCACGGATACTGATACCGGACGACGCACGATCTATGCCCGCATCGATCGGCAGAATTTCCCTAGTCTGTTTCGGACGTTCGACGTTGCCAGTCCCGACGCCCATGCGGCGAAGAGGTTTCAGACGACGGTCCCGCAGCAGGCATTGTTCCAGTTAAACAGTCCGTTCATCATGGATCGCGCGACTGAGATATCTCAGGCCACAAAGTCGGCGGAAACTTCCGGCGATCCGACGGCACGGATTCGCCTGCTCTTTCAGGCTGTCCTCCGGCGACAACCCACGCTGATCGAGATTGAACAATCTCTGGCATATGTGACGCAACTTCAGACCGAACAGCAGGACTCGACCGGCCCGGCAGGCTGGCGCTATGGTTATGGAACAATGGACGAAGCCAATCAGACAGTCACCGCGTTCTCCGAATTTCCGTCGATGAAAGACGGAATATTTCAGGGCGGAGAAAAAATGCCCGACGAGAAACTCGGCTGGACGTCGTTGAATCGTCGCGGCGGACATCCCGGCGGCACATTGGCTTTGTCTGCGATTCGTCGCTGGACGGCGGATTGTGATTGTCGCATCTTCGTGAACTGTGTTGTGGTGCATGAACAAGAAGAAGGTGATGGCGTCCGCTGCCGGATCGTGACCCCCGAACGCGGCGTGATGGCAGATGCAACTGCGCATAACTCAACTGAATCGGCATCCGTTGAAGCATTCGACGTCAAGGCCGGGCAGAATATCGACTTTGTCATCGATTGCCGAACTCATGAAGCACACGACTCATTCCAGTCAAAGATCAGGATCACGCAATTTGTCGGTAAGAAGATGCAACGCACCTGGAAGTCGGACGATGACTTTCGCGACAGTGTAGGTGCCGGCTGGCTAAGTGCATGGGCCCAATTGGCTCAGACTTTGCTGCTGACCAACGAATTTATCTTTGTGGATTAAGTTTATGAATCCGTCGATGCCGGAACCCGACACGTCTCCGATAGCCATCGGTCGCCGCGGAATGCTGACGCGCTGCGGCATGGGCTTTGGCTCAATGGCGCTGGCTGGGATGCTGAACGCCGATGCAGCGGAATCGGCACTCGGAGCGGAATCGCCGAATCCGATGCTGCCGAAGCCTGCTCAGTTTCCGTCGAAGATTAAACACGTCATTCATCTGTTTATGAACGGCGGGCCTTCGCAGGTGGACACCTTTGATCCGAAACCAGAACTGCAGCGTCGCGGGGGGCAGACGATTTCAGACGGTAACCTGACCACCGAACGTCCGACCGGTGCGTTGTTCCCGTCGCCTTATCGCTTTCACCGCTATGGCCAAAGCGGCATTGAAGTGAGCGAACTGTTTCCGCATGTGGCGCAGCACGTGGATGACATGGCCATTATTCGGTCGATGCATGCCGATGTGCCGAACCACGAACCGTCACTTCTGCTGATGAATTGTGGCGAAGCACGTTTGGTGCGGCCTAGTCTGGGATCGTGGCTGACCTATGGGTTGGGAACTGAGAATCAGAATCTGCCAGCATTTGTGGCCATGTGTCCCGGCGGGTATCCAATTCAGGAATCACAGAACTGGCAGAGCGGTTTTCTGCCTGGCGTTTATCAAGGAACCTACGTCGACACCAAACATACAGACATCGAAAAGCTGATTGAGAACATTCGCAACGATCGCATCACGCCGCAAGATCAGTCCCTGCAACTGGGTTTACTGCAAACGCTCAATCGACAGCATCTGGCCGAGCGCCCCGGTGACTCACAACTCGAATCACGCATTCATTCCTTCGAACTGGCATTTCGGATGCAGTCTCAGGCCACCGATGCGTTCGACATTTCCCGCGAACCCAAACATATCCGGGAACTATATGGTGACGGTGTGCAAGCACGGCAGATTCTGATCGCCCGTCGTCTGATCGAACGCGGCGTGCGGTTTGTGCAGGTGTGGCACGGCGAAGGTCAGCCGTGGGATAATCATGACGATATCGAAGTGAACCACCGTCGCCTAGCAAAACAATGCGATCAAGCAATTGGCGCCTTGCTGACAGACTTAAAGCAGCGAGGGCTACTCGAAGAAACACTGGTGATCTGGGGTGGCGAATTTGGCCGCACACCAGTAGTCGAACTTCCTCAGAAAGGCGCAAATGCCGGCAAAATCAATGGCCGTGATCATAATCACTGGGGCTTCACGATGTGGATGGCTGGCGGTGGAGTTCGCGGCGGCTACGTCCACGGTGCGACCGACGAATTCGGTTTCCGGGCCGTTGAGAACAAAGTCCATGTTCACGATCTGCATGCCACGATCATGAAACTCGTAGGCTATGACCATGAAAAATTCACGTACCGCTACGCCGGCCGCGACTTCCGCCTCACCGACGTGCATGGCAAGGTCGTGGAAGAACTGATCGCGTAGGTTAAAACTCCGTCGACGAGCGGCATGCGTCAGCTTGCCGGTACAATCGCATCTAGGATGGACATTCATGTCCGTCGCATGGCCATGAATTGGTTTACGAAAGAAAAACCCGCCACGGAGTGACGGGGCACATTGAATTACCGTCAGTGCGCTATGTCCACGTCCGCGCAGATCGAGTTCGCAGCCGGTTGGCTTCGTCGTCGTTGACGAATGCTTGGTTGGCCGGGTCAAACGTGAGTTTGCGTTTGAGGATCCACGATAGGGCTGCGGCATGACAGGCGACGTGTGAATTTCGCATGACTTCCGGATTCGCCACGGTCGGTTGTCGTGACTTCACGCTGTCAAAGAAGTTTCGGGCGTGCGCGGTAACATCCAGCCCCTTGACCTTTCCTGCGGCATCTTTGAGTTCCCGTCGCAGTGTGTCAGTTGAAACTTCCGTTTCGCCGCTGTCACCGGTTTCGATCCAGCCTTCGTCCCCGACAAATCGGACGGGACAGGTGCCCAACTTTGTGATCCAGTTGGGACCACGTTCACCAAATGGCGTCGGCAGAAAGTCGAGAATCAGCTTCACACCGTTCTCGTACATACAGGTGATGCCGGTGTCTGACGGTTCGAATGAAACAGGAGTTGTCTGGTCAGCCTTGTTAGCCCACTGGCAAAGATCGACGGTATGGGCTCCCCAGTCGAGCAATCTCGCCCCGGAATCAAAATCCGAGTATCCACGCCACTTTCCAGTCACATATTGATTGTTATACGGACGCCACGCAGCTGGCCCAAGCCACATGTTCCAGTCGCACTCCGCTTTGGCAGGTGCCTGTTCGCCTGGCAACCAGCTGATGTCTAATGTGGGGATGTAGACTGAAGCATACACGGTGTGCAGCTTGCCAAGTTTTCCACTCTGAGCGAACTCAACGGCCTGCACGAAATTTGGTACGCTTCGGCGTTGAGTTCCTGCTTGGAAAACACGACCGGTCGCGTTCATTGTTGCTGCTAAGCGCTGACAAAGTTCAATCGTCAGTCCGCACGGTTTTTCGCTGTAGACGTCTTTGCCTGCCTTTGCTGCCAGCATCGAAGCATCAGCATGCCAGCGGTCGCCGGTGGCGACCAAAACCGCATCGATATCCTTGCGATCCAGGAGTTCGCGAAAATCGCCGTAAAGCTTACAGTCAGCAGTGCCGTAATGCTTATCGACAAGTGTCTTACCTGCGTCGCGGCGACTGGCCTGAACATCCGCAATCGCCACACACTGCACATCCGCTAACCCCAGCATCGCCGTCAGGTCGTACGTGCAACGTGGCCCGATCCCAATCACTCCCAACGTAATTTTATCACTGGGAGCCACGGCACCGCCGCGTCCCAAAACATGTGCAGGCAGAATCAGGGGAACTGCTGCGGCCAGTGAAGCCCCTAGGAACTTTCGTCGCGTACTAGCGTGTTTATTCATCATAGTTTCACCGTATTTCCTGACACAAAGTGCTGAATTCAAAGCTCTCGGAAGTTTCGTTCTAACCGCACGCCGCCTCAGAATCAAGCGGGTAACGTCGCGCAAGTATCGGCGAGCAAACTTTATAAAGCCCCAATCCAACAACTTCGGCCAGAATTCGCAGCCCGTGAGCAAACAAAAGCTGAGTGACGTCAAATTGACATCACATTGATGTGATTTCAGAACGTGGTCATAAAAAGCACGCAAAATCGATTGCCCGATGAAGTCTATCACCGAGCCAGAAAGCTGTGTGACGCACGCAAAATCTCCCTCGCCGAGTTGGCTCGACGCGGAATCGAGTACATCCTCAGAGTTTCTAGTGCGAGCCTCGGCGACGATCTGCACTGGCAGCCGTAGAAGTTATTCAGTCGGATCGGACTCATCTACGCTGGCGGATTATCGGATTTCGATTGGACAGCCGAGTGCTCCACGACATGCTCTGGAAGCGCGCTGGCAACGCGAAGTTTAGATTTCGCCGCCTGTACAGTCTTGGCTCCGGGCTGACGATGATTCCGCAGGGTGCGACTGAATTCGCGACCGTAAATGTCAAAGATTTTGAAGGATGGGGATTTCGCAAGGTGTGGAGCCGGATCGATCGAATTGCCTGAACGGCTTCGCTGCATTGGTGCAAGTCAGAAACAAAAGAAAGGCTCCGCAGCCGATACTGCGGAGCCTTTCACATTTCCAAGCACGATCACATTTGCTGCAGCATCCGTTACCGCGCAGCGGCCTGAGCTTCAAGTTCCTTTTTGCGGCGTTCCAGAATTTCGTCGCGGAGACCACGCGGAACTTGGCGGTATGCGAGGAATTCCATTGTGAACGTCCCCTTACCTTGCGTCATGGACCGCAGTTCGTTCGCATAGTCGAACATACTGGACAGTGGTGCTTCGGCATTGATGACGCAGACTCCACCGTTGACTTCCGAACCCGTCACCATACCTCGCTTACTGGAAATGTGCCCGGTGATCTGGCCTTGGTATTCATCGGGACATTCGATTTCCAGTTTCATGATCGGTTCCTGCAGGGCCATGTCTGCCTTTTTCAGCGTTTCACGCATGCAGCCAATCCCGGCGATCTTGAACGCCATTTCGGACGAGTCAACATCGTGATAGCCGCCGTCCTGCAGTCGCATCCGGACACCCACGACTTCGTATTCTCCGAGCGGTCCTTTGACCAAGCTCAGCTGAAAACCAGCGTCAACCGGCGCGATGAATTCACGTGGAATTCGTCCGCCGCTCACCTCATCGACAAACTCGTAGGCCGTCTCAAAGTTATCCGCCATCGGTTCTAAGACACCGACGATATGAGCGTACTGGCCGGAACCGCCCGACTGTTTCTTGTGCTTGTAATTGAACTCGACAGCCTTTGTAGGGCATTCGCGATAAGCCACGCGCGGCTCGCCGACGACACACTCGCACTTATACTCGCGTTTGATGCGTTCGACGTAGATTTCTAGATGCAACTGACCCATCCCGGCGATCAGCGTCTGCCCGGTTTCTTCATCCGTCAGAACACGGAATGTCGGATCTTCGCGGCGAAATCGTTCCAACGCCTTACTAAGCTTGTCCGCATCGTCTCGCTTTTTCGGCTCAATGGATAGTCGGATTACGGCCTGAGCGACAAAAATATTCTCGAGCGACAAGTGCTGGCCATCGGCCGTAAAGGTATCCCCCGAGGCACAATCGACACCGACGATTGAGATGATGTCACCA
>Ga0209553_1000713_pt1 | contig 17056 bp, 14 predicted proteins | sample LauGreFBDMM110DN_2_FD_188217 | JGI IMG/M metagenome (GOLD analysis project Ga0209553, IMG submission 188217) | Freshwater lake microbial communities from Lake Michigan, USA - Fa13.BD.MM110.DN (SPAdes) (version 2) | ecosystem: Environmental > Aquatic > Freshwater > Lake | place: Lake Michigan...
ACGCACCGCACCTTCCGTGCAGCGGCGATGGAGACTTGGCTATCGGCGGTTGCGGCGGCTTAGCTAATTGCAGAAACCAGCCTCATTGCGCTTTGCGAGCGTCAACGTGACAATGCCCTTGCCAGGGGGCCCGCGACCTTTAACATAATCTATCTATCGGTCGATATCTCGCGCTCGATCCCCAGAACCCGGTCCTCAACATGCACCAACGGCTGCCATTAATCGTCTTAGTGGCGTGGGTCGCGCTTGTGGGGGTCGGGCAGTGGTGGGCCGCCTCGGGCGCGCTCGAACCACCGACCATGGACGTCTACTCCTACGCAGTGAAGGCCAAGTCGGTTTGGGCGGCGGTTACGCAAGGCCCGTGGGTGAACCCATTCGACATCGCTCCCACCATCCGCCCGCCGGGCACGATTTTGATGAGTTACCCCTTCGGCTTCGGCGCCGACTTTCACGGCTACTATTTCCGCTCGGTCTTTCTGCCCGTCGCGCTGATCGCCTTGGCGGTGTGGGTCGTCACTGGCGGCGCACCCACCGCGCGGCCGTGGCTGCGCGCGGCGATGGCTTGCGCGGTTGCCGGTGCGCCAACGGGGTTCCAGTTTCAGTATAACAAGATGCTTCCTGCCGCGTCGTTCTTCGGCCTTACCGATGGGTTCCTGGCCGGTGTGGCTGCTGTGGCGATGGCGGCGGCTGTGCGCAGCGCCCGGGAGAAATCCGTGGAATGGGCGGTGCTGGCGGCGCTTTTGGCCGCCTTCAGTTTCATGATCAAGCCCGCTGGAATTTTCGTCATGGCATTGGTGGGTCTGGCGTGGCTCGTGCTCGCGGCTGAGCGGTGGAATTTCAATCTCGCTCGCTTGCGCGCCGATAGCCCCAGTCTGGCATTTATCGTCCGCGGCCTCGGTCTTGCCGTGGCGATCTATGCCGTGGCGGCCTGGGCGGCTTTCGGGTCGGGTTATTTTTCGGCGAACAACATTGCCTTCGGCGCGGCGGCGTTGAGCGTGATGAAAAGCGAATTCAGGTTCTTCGCCGACGTAGATGGGGCGATGTTAACTTTTCTGATCAAGATTTCGCTTGGTTACGCGGTCCCAGCGCTGATCGTGTGCGGACTTTTGGTGGCCGTGCGTGATCGGGCCCAACGCACGCCGGCCGCCATAGCGCTGGCGTGCCTTGTCGTCGGCGTGTGGTTCTGGATGGTTGAGACGGGCCTTGAGGTGGTGCGCTATTTCTTGCCTTTCGCGTTCCTCGCCGTGGTGGTGGTGGCGCCGGGCGTGATCGGCGCATTGAGTCAGATGAAGCCTCGCTTCGCAGCGACTCTGGCTGCGCTGGTGGCATCACCAGCCCTCGCATCAAGCCTGATCTTGTTCATACCCGATGCGTCGTTCTCGTGGCAGCGCGCACTGGGCATTAATGTCAACGCGAATGTCTACGCCGCCGAGAATGCACAATCGCGCGCACTGATCGAACGATTGCGGCAAGAAGGTGCGAGCGATGCAACGCTGTATCTATTTGACATCACCTCGCCGCTACGCAACGTGCATGCCGTCGTCGAATTTCGCGCGCTCATTGAGGCGACAGCTCCCCGTGTGACGCTGGCGTTGCCGCGTGACTGGCAGCGCAGTAATGCCTTCCGGCTCGATGAAATCCTGCGTGCCGATGTTATCGGTTTCGAGGTCATGGAGGATGGCCCGGTGCGGGCGGCGATCTTGGCGCAAACCGAAGTGGTCGATTTCGCCGCTGAAGTCGGGCTCTTGAGCGCTTGGTTTTCCGCTCTCGGTGCAGACGAGGGGCTCGAAACGCTGTCGCAAACCCACGTGCGGCTGGTGAAAGTCGCCGACCGTGCCAAACTCGAACGTTCGCTTGAAGCGCTTGAACAGCGCTATCGTTTCTCAGATCGCTTCCGCGCCGCCAATCCGCCGCGCCGCGCCGCGCCCAACGAGATTTCTATCCTACCCATGACGGCCCGCGATATTTCCTTCTCCGATCCTCTTACAGGCGCACCGGCCTTGGCGGTCCGCGCCCTTGCCGTCGATCCCGGAAACGGCAGCATTCGCGCCGATGTTTGGCTTGAAGACCTCGCGGACGCGGGCGAGCGCCAGGGCTGGACTTTGTTCATTCATGCGCTCGACGTACAGGGCAATGTGATCGGCAATGCGCAGATGCCCGTGGTGCTCTGGCCTTCATCTGACTCATCGCGCGGTGTTCAACGCGCAACGATCACCTTCCCACAGCGCCCCATCGGCGCAGTGCGACTTGGGTTCGGCTTCTTTCGCCCGGCCGGCCGGCCGCTTGAATTCCTCGCCACCGATCCGGCGCTGGGCGATTGGGACGGGCGGCGCGTGATCGTGCCGGTGCCGACTTCTTAACCGGGGCGTTTCTCGATCACCGCCAATAATCGAAATCCCATCAGCCCGCCCAGCACATGCGCGAGTTTGTCTTCAAGCACGAGCAGAGGCCGCACGAGCTTTTCCGGCAGCAGCGACCAGGGCTTAAAGCCGCCCGACAACGGATAGGCAAACAGGCTGAGGCGATGCAAGTCACGCACACGCAACACCGGAAACATCTGCTCGAAGCACTGGCGATAGTGCCCGAACATCAGCGTTGGAATGGCTTGATTGGCCGCGAAGGCATCGCGGGTGGGGTCGGGCGCGCCGTCGATGAAGGGGTCGGCGTCCATGATCGTCGGTTCAGGGTGCAATAGTTTGTAGAATGGTAGGCTTACTGGCGTCATGGCCGGCTCCACCATGATGACGCGCCCGCCGGGGCGCAGCACGCGCACAGCTTCGCGGAAGAATTTCACTGGAAACTCGAGATGATGCAGCACGTCGAACATGACGATGTTGTCGAAACTACTGTCGGCGAAGGGTAGCGACTGGGCGTCGTTGACGACGTCGAGCCAAGGTGCTGGAAGAATATCGGTCGTCACGCAGTCCTTGGCGTACTCCTTGAAGATGCCCGAGCCGCCTCCGATCTCGAGTGTATTGCCGGGTGTTTGCGCCGCTGCCATACGCCGGTAAAGATCGAGATAGATCTCGCGCACCACGAATTTCTGCCGCCACTGGCGACCGTGTTCGGCAATGCGTACGTCGACCTTTTCGGCCACGTCAGAACGCCTTCAGTTTGCGCCAGGCAAACATCACCATGCGCAGCAACAGCCAGCCGTGGGTGAAGCGAGAGATTTGCGTCTCGCCGTAGGAACGCCCGGCGTAACGGATGGGAATCTCGACGATGCGAAGGTTGAGTTTGGCCGCACCGAAGATCAAGTCGAAATCGCCAAAGGGGTCGAAGTCGCCGAAGTAAGAACGATTGGCGACAATCTTGTCGTAGTCGCGCTTGCGCAAGGCCTTGGTACCGCACAAGGTGTCGGTGAAGCGCTGATTGAGGAGATACGAAAAGATCAGCGCAAAACCACGGTTGGCGATGTTGTTGAGGGTGCGCATGGCGGTGTCTTCCATGGGGTAGACCAGCCGCGTGCCGTTGATGAACTCGCCGCGCCCTTCCATTAGCGCGCGGTAGAATTTCGGAATGTCCTCGGGGGGCACCGTCAGGTCGGCGTCGAGAATGATGAGAATGTCGCCGCGCGCCGCGTTGAAGCCCTTGCGCACTGCGTCACCCTTGCCCTTGCCGTCCTGGCGCAGCGCCTTGATGTCACGGTCCGGGTAGGCATCGCGTACGCGCTCGCATTCCTCAAAAGTGCCGTCTTTGCTGTGGCCTTCGACGAACAGAATTTCAAGATCGGGCGCGAATTTCGGCAAGCGCTTGACCGCGTTCTCGATGTTGCCCTTTTCGTTGCGGCACGGCACCAGCACGCTGACCGAGGGTAGTGTGGCGGGCGGGCTGCTGGGCGCAAGTCGCGCCACAGCGTAGTTGCGCAAACACAGGTGGCGAATGAAGGGCAACGTCGCGACGTAACGATTGATGAACGTACCCATGCCCAGTAGCCGCTTGGGCACCAACTGACGCCATTCCTGGCGCACCACTTCATAGCCCGAGATTGTCAGCAGGTTGGCGATGTCGGCAGTCGACAGCCAGTTCTGCTCGGCCTGCGGCATCTTCAGGTTCAGGTGTTCGGCCAGCAACAAGATGGGCTCCCAAAGCCGCGAGTAGAATGCCACCACCAGTCGCGTTTCTGGCGAGGCAAGGCTGCGTAAATTACGGAACAACGCCTCGCAATCTTCGATCAGGCCAACAGTATCGGACACGACGATGTAGTCAAAAGGCCCGATCATGATGCTAAGCGCCGAGGGATCTTCGGCGTTGACGACATGAAACTCGAGTGTGGGATTGCGAGCGCGAGCCTGAGCCACCATTTTCTCACTCAAGTCCACACCGACGCCGCGTAAGGGGTTGAGCGCGGCCAGCAACTCCCCGTCGCCACAGCCAATCTCCAGTACGCTGGCGCCTGCGGGGATGACGAAGCGCATATAGTCGCGGTCGGCAGAGTGGAAATAGCTGTTGCTTGCCACCCAAGCCGCACGCGAAGGCGCCAGATGATCGAACAACTCGCGGATGCGGATTTGCCGTGCGCTCAGCAGCGCTGTTCCGGGTTGTGGAGATATGCTGGGTATGTTCATTTCAGGCTCAGCCATAACAGAGCGCCGGGGATAGCCGTCAAGATCACACCGACACCCAGCAGCATCGACGCCAGGAACGCATCGCCCGCAGCAACGCCGTAAACGCCCAACGCCGCCACCATGACGCCCTCACGCACGCCCCAGCCGTTGAGCGAGATGGGGATGGCAGACGCGACAATCGCGGTCGGCACGACAAGAAAATAGATGGCCAGTCCCTGCTGCAGATCAAGGCTGCGACCGATAAGAAATACGGCTAATACGGTTGTGAAATGAATCACGATCGAAAGTCCCAGCGCCGCGAGCCCCGTGCGCGTGACCAACACACGGCGGGTGTCGGCGATAATCGTTAACAAAGCTCCAATCCAGCGATTGGCCGTCAATGCGCCTGGCAGAGGCAGGCGCTCGATATTGAGGGCGAGGAGGCCGAAAATAACCAGGGCCGCGCCAGACAGCGCCGTCCATGCGAGGGCATGATGATCCTGGCCGAACATCAACGGGAGGCTGAAGACGATCAGCACCATCGCGGCCGTGAGCGCGGCGACGCGGTCAGAGAGAATGCCCGTCAGCACTTTTTTCAAAGGCAAACCGGTGCGCGCCGCGAGCCAGGCCCGCACGGCGTCTCCGCCTACGGTCGCGGGAAGAGCTTGGCCGAAGAATAATCCGGTGTAAGTGAGTTTGAGGCTCATAGGCAGGGGCATCGCGACATCGGTGATGCGCGCAAGGAGATGCCAGCGCAGGGCCGTCAAAGGTACAGCGGCAAACAGGACGACGCAGGCCCAAAATAGTTCGAGCGGTGCTGAGTCGCGCAGGCGCCCAGCCAAGACAGTCCAGTCGACGCGGGTGCCGAGATAGGCCAAAAGCCCTACTGAGATCGCAACTTTGAGAAAGATGAGCCCCGGTCGCCCCGCAGAAGGGGGGGCGGTAGCGCCTACTGCTGCGCGATGATGAGAACCGCCTGATTTCATCTGAGTTTGAGCATAAAATTGGCTGTGATTGTCGAAGGTTTATCGTCAGGGTATTTGGGACCGATGGGGGAGTGATTGAGCGCCGGAGTTGCCCTGTTCGGCAGATTTACGGTACCACTTAACAGCCTCTGCAGCTATGAAACCAATGCGTGATAAAGTCACTGCTGGGCAGAACTCCGTAGTTTTAGTTGTGGCTCGTTGAGCCAACTGATGCCCCAAAAGGGGTACTGTGCCTCACCTGACCCAGATAGGGGGTATTGGGTCGCGGTGATTACCCGGTGATTACTGGACGGGTTTTTGCCCCCGCGAGGGGAGGCTCTAAAAACCTGCTAAGTCATTGATTTTAAATGGTGCCGACGCGCGGAATCGAACCGCGGACCTACTGATTACGAATCAGTTGCTCTACCCCTGAGCTACGTCGGCACGCGCCTGAAGAAGGATCGCACCTTTTGAAAAAGGTGCCGGAAAATAGGCGCATCGGGCCCAAAGCGCAAGCCAATCAAGACCCTGGCATAGTCCTTAAAACCTAAGCGATTCCGTGAGCTTGGTGTGGTTGGGGCCGCGCATGATTTGAGTTAAGGTCTCTCTATGACGAAAGCCCCAGGTTTCGCGAGAGACGCGACAGAGCGCATCTGCGCCGACATTGTGATTGTCGGCGGTGGTCTGGTGGGCGGTTCGCTGGCGTTGGGCCTGGCCCGGCACGGGGTGAAAACCACCCTGGTGGATCGCCTGGCACCCAGCCAAGGCATCGGCCCCGATTTTGATGGGCGAGCCTCGGCCATTTCAGCTTCAGGGCAAAAGCTGCTGGACGCGATTGGTCTGTGGCCGCATTTAGCCGCGCGGGCCGAACCGATTTTAGACATCCGAGTTTCAGACGGCCCCTCGTTGCTGTTCCTGCATTACGATCATCGCGACCTGGGCGAAGGCCCCTTGGGCTATATGGTCGAAAACCGACATTTGCGTGAAGCCATTGCCGCGGAAATTACTGCACAACCCGCGTTGATTGATGTAATCGCGCCAGTTGCTGTGAGTGGCCTGACGCAAACCGCCGACAGCGCCACCGTGCAATTCAAAGATGGTGGCGAGATAGATGCAAAATTGGTGATCGCCGCAGAAGGCAAAAATTCTAGCTTGCGTGAGGCCGCAGGCGTAAACGTGACCGGCTGGAGTTACCCGCAAACTGCGATTGTCGCCACCATCGGTCACGCAATGTCGCACCAGGGCATAGCCCATGAGCGGTTTTTACCAGCAGGGCCCTTTGCGATTTTGCCGCTGTACGGCGGGCATCGCTCGTCACTGGTATGGACCGAAGCCGCCGGGCGCGCGGCTGATTATTTAGCCTTGCCCGACGATCGCTTTGTGGCCGAGATCAATGAACGCGTGGGCGGTTTTTTGGGTGAACTCAGCCTGATCGGCCCGCGCTTGAGTTACCCGTTGGGTTTGCAATTTGCATCAGTCTACGTGAAAGCGCGATTGGTGCTTATTGGCGATAGTGCGCACGCCATTCACCCCATTGCCGGGCAAGGTTTGAATTTAGGGTTGCGTGACGTTGCGGCGCTGATTGAAATTTTGGTCGACAGCGCGCAATTAGGCTTAGACCCCGCGCACCCCACAGGGCTTGATCGGTTTGAACGCTGGCGGCGCGCAGATAATTTGCTGATGGGCGGCGTGACCGACATCCTCAATCGCGTGTTCTCGAACGACATTGCGCCCATTCGGATAGCGCGCGACATGGGATTGGGAATCGTTAATCGAATTCCGCCGCTGAAACTCTTCTTCATGCGTCACGCCATGGGCACGGTCGGCGACTTGCCGAAACTTATGCGCGGTGTAGGACTTTAGGAGCATTTTCTCGACAAGTGGAGACCGGTTGGCGTGGAAAAATGCGACCAACAAAAAGGTTAAGGCTCGCGCTTCAGACCACGCGCCTTTAAACCATCGAGATACGAGGCCCAGCGCTCGGCGTAATCGCGCCCCAGTTCGTACAAGTAGCGCCACGAATAAAGACCGGTGTCGTGCAGGTCATCAAAGATAATACGGATGGCATAATTTCCCACCGGCTCGATATTCATAATCCCCACATGTATGCGCCCCGGCACAAATATTCTTTCAGCGGGGTTGTGCCCTTGCACTTCAGCTGAGGGGCTTTCAACGCGCAAGTATTCCGCTGGCAAATCAAATTGGCGGTCGTTATCAAACGCAACACATAGTGATTTTGTGGCAGGGTCGTAATCAATCGACGACGGCCAGGGCTCGGGCAAGGCCATTGATTTTATGCGTCGAGCTTGCGGGCTTCGTCCACCAACATAATCGGAATGCCGTCGCGCACCGGATAGGCCAGCCCCGCTTGCTTACTGACCAGCTCTTGCTTTTCGCGGTCATAATTCAGCGGGCCCTTGGTTAAAGGGCACACCAGAATTTCCAGAAGCTTGGGGTCGATGTCGCTGGCGGTGGGCATGATATTTTCAACTTATTGTGTGTGGTCTTTTTTACTGGCGGGGGCCGTCGGGTTTTCCGCTGGCATCGAAAACGCCCATGCGCAACAGCGCTGTGAGTGTTTCGGCTCGGTGTTGCAGCGTGGGGCTTTCGAGCAGTGCTTGTTTTTCGCGCGGATCAAACGGGCAGATCATACATAGGGAAGTGATCAGCGTCGCGTCGGATAGTTTTTTGATAACATCGAGATTCACATTCATGCCCTGCGCATCAAGATAAGGCTTCAGCACCTCGATTAAGGCGTCGTGATCCATCACGATTTTCGGCAGTGGTTCCATATCGGTTTTGAATTCGTCATAGATCGGCTTCACCCGCCGATAGCCTTTGCAGCCCTTGATCTCCTGGACGACGCGAAAGCGGATCAGGCCCTTGAGGGCGATGAGAATACGCCCGTCATCGGTTTCCTCAAATGATGCAATGCGCCCCGCACAGCCGACAGAATAAATCGGTGGCTCGGTCTTCAGTGTGATGATGTTGCTATCAGAGCCCGCCTGCTCGGCCGTCAGCCGCGCGCGATTGAGTTTGGTTTGGTCGGGCTGGATCATGCCGAAGATACGCTGCGACTTCAGCGCATCGAGCGCCAAGTTCAGATAGCGCGGCTCAAAAATATTGAGAGGCAGCCGACCGCCCGGCAAAACCAACGCACCCGACAACGGAAAGACGGCTAGTTCATCTGGCAAGTCTTTAAAGTTAGTTTGAACGGGGCTACGCATTGTGGGGTGAATCTTACCTCAAGAAAAGAGAATCGCCGAGAGCCGCTTGCGGCCTTGGACTGTTAAAGGGTCGATCGGGCCAAAGGCTTGGAAAAATTTCACCAGCTGTTTTCGTGCCGCTTCTTCGTTCCATTTACGATCGGCGCGAATCATCTCGAGCAAATCGTTCATCGCACCTTCTTTGTCGTCGGCCCCAAACCGCGCCATGGCAAGGTCAAGCCGGGCTTGCATGTCTTTGGGGTTGGCCGCGACTTTGGCTTCGAGTTCTTGGGTCGCGCCGCTGGCCCCTTGGCTTTGATCTTTGAGTTCGAGTGCTGTGCGCACGCTGGCAATGTCGGCATCTTTCAACATCGCTTCGGGCAGCTTCGCCAGAACATCGCGCGCCACGTCGAGTTGACCAAGCACCATATAGCACTTCAGCGCACCGCCCAAGGCTTTCACGTGGGCGGGGTCTTGGCTCAAAATTTCCTGATAAATTTCCAGCGCGACTTCCGGCTGATTTTGCTTGATGAACTCTGCGGCTTCTTCAAGCGCGTCATCAATCGGGTTACCGCCACGCCCGGTGAGCTTCTCGATGAATTGCTTCACTTGGCTTTCAGGTATCGCGCCCATAAACCCATCGACAGACTTGCCGTCTTTGAACGCATAAACCGCAGGGATGGATTGCACACGAAATTGCACAGCCAGCGGCTGGTTCTCGTCAACGTTGACCTTTACCAACTTCACTTTCCCGGCGTACTGCTTCACCAACTTTTCGATGACCGGCGTGAGTTGCTTGCACGGGCCACACCACGGCGCCCAGAAATCGACAATCACCGGAACAGTTTTTGAGGCCTCAATGACGTCGGCCACGAAGCTCGCCGTACCCGCATCTTTAATCAAATCTTCGGCAGCCACGGCGGCTGTCGGCACATCGCCGGATTGTCCCACTAACATCGACCAATCATCCTTCAACCATCGAAACCTGAAGGTGATTAAATGTGATGGAATCGCTTGGAAGGCAAGGGCTTGGGCCCAATTGAGGGCGGGGTTGAGGGCCTGGCTGCGCCCTTGCAATGCAAGTCTAAATGGCTATAGTCCGGCCCTCTTTTCAGGGCCTCCCAAGGCTTTGACGCGCTGGAGCGCGGGCGTAGCTCAGGGGTAGAGCACGACCTTGCCAAGGTCGGGGTCGAGGGTTCGAATCCCTTCGCCCGCTCCAAATTCTTCAATAAAATCAATATGATAATCTGTGGCGGGAACGGTTCATGCTTGAACCGGGTTTCCCCGTGCGTCTACGCTCTCAAAAAACCCCCAATTGATATAACGTGTCGCCTGCAGTGTGGTGGTGTTAGCCTGATTTCTGCGATCCATAGACACAGCGAGAGAAGGGGGAGAGCGCCATGATCGGACGTCGTTCGGCACTGGGGGGCCTTGGCATGGGTGTGGTGGGGGGCATGACCGCAGCCACTCTGGCGGCAGGGACATCGGCGGCCAATGCTGCGACGATTTCAACCTGGCCGATGTTACCCAAGCCGATATTAGGCCCGCGCATCAACTTCCCCCAAGCAGACAAGATTATGACGCAGTTGGGGCTGGATGCGATTGTGGTTGGCGGGGGTGTCAATTTATATCACGCGACGGGGTTAGATTTAACCGCGCCGCGCATGGGGCACACACCGGGCGTCTACGCGGTGATCACGCGCAACGACAAACAACGGCTGTCGCTGATCGCACCAGCATTTTTATATTATTACACCATCGCGATTGATCATCGGGATCAAGGCTACCCTGCGTATGTATATACCGCGCCTGAAGCGGGCGAGAGTTTGAGCAAGGGAACCGTCGAGCCGGTGGCAGCAAAGTTATCAAAATTCAACGACCGCGGCGAAGCCAAGCTGGATTTTATTGAATCATCACGCGCGCAGATTGTTGAAAAAACCATGGCCAAGCAGCCGCCTTCGGCCAGCATGGTGTTTGCCTTACGCAAAGCGCTGAACGATGTAGGCGTAACAAAAGGCCGCATCGCCGTTGATTTACCACCCGTCCACCAAACAACAGCAGAGGCCGCCCCCGAGGCCACGATTGTCAATGCCGACGATGCGCTGCGCAAAATCAGACCTGTGAAATCTGCGGTGGAAATTGAACTGATGCGTCAAGCCGCGCACAACAATGCCGAAGCCGTGAAGGAAGCCGTGCGCACCATGCGGGCGGGCGCTGATGTGCGTGAGTTGCGTGCAAGCTATTTTGCCGCCGTGGCCATGCGCGGCATGCGCGGGGTGTTCATGGTGATTGATCGCGTGAGTTCGCCAGCTTATGAGGCCAAATTCCGCGAAGGCCAATGCTTCTCGGTAGACTGTGTGAGTGAGTATGCGGGCTATCACGGCGATTATGCGCGCGCCGTGTTCGTCGGCGAGCCACCGGCATCGATGAAAAAAGTAACGGCAGCGACGGGCAAGGCCTGGGACATCGTGCGCGAATCGATCAAACCCGGCGTGACCTTTTCGGAGGTGCAAGCCAAGGGGCGCGCAGCGTTGAAGGCCATGGGTGCTGACTACAACATCTCTTTCACGCCCCACAGCGTGGGCCTGTATCACGCCGACCATGTGGGTGATACGGGGTTACCGCCGCCCGCCGACATGACGCTGGAACCAGGAATGATACTCAGTGTGGATTGCCCGCTGCTGGAGGCCGGTGCGGGCGGTTCGTCGCATTTGGAGGACCTGACGTTGATTACCAAAGACGGCTTTGAGTCGCTCAACGACATTGGCGATAAGATCATCATGGTCTGAGGGGGCCCCGCGCTTTGTTGCGCCGCAACATATCAGCGAGAATTCATTGTCTCATTCTGCCCGACACTCTGACTATGTTAGAGTTTGGGAATTACGCGCAGCGGTGGCACGGTTACCCGCTTGGTATTGCGCAATGGCTTGGTCAAAAGAAGGTAAGGCCAAAATACTAGCCCCTACGGTGTCGCAACGTCGGCAGTATCGACGAACTGCAATTGATACAGGCGGCGATACAGCCCGCCGCGCGCCATCAGCTCGTGGTGACTGCCGTGATCAATCACGCAGCCTTTATCCATGACACAAATTTGATCGGCCCGCGCAATGGTGGACAAGCGGTGTGCGATGACAATGGTCGTCCGCCCTTGCATGAGGCGGTCCAGCGCCGCTTGCACCACGCGCTCGGTCTCGGTGTCGAGCGCACTGGTGGCTTCATCGAGCAGCAAAATCGGTGCGTCTTTGAGAAGCGCTCGCGCAATGGCTATGCGTTGCCTTTGGCCGCCGGATAATGTTTGCCCGCGTTCGCCAACCACGGTGTCGTAGGCTTGCGGTAGCACCGCAATAAAGTCATGAGCGCCGGCGGCTTTGGCGGCGGCGATAATCGCTGCCTCGTCGGCATCGGGGCGACCATAGGCGATATTGGCGCGCACGCTATCATCAAACAGCACGACATCCTGGCCGACGAAGGCAATGGCGGAGCGCAGCGATGCGAGCGAAACGTCAGCGATGTTTTGCCCATCAATGACCACACGCCCTTGCGTGGGCTCATAAAAGCGCAGGAGCAAATTGAACACTGTGCTTTTGCCCGCACCCGACGGGCCCACAAGTGCTGTGGTTTTGCCGGGCGCTGCGTTGAGCACCAATCCGCTGAGTGCCGACACGCCCTCGCCGTAGGAGAAACAAACGTTGTCGATGCTCACAGCTCCATCACGTGGTGCCAATTGTTTTGCATCAGCGCGATCAGTCACACCGGCGCGTTGATCGAGCACAGCATAAAGTCGCTCGGCCCCCGCAAGACCTTCATTCACGGAGGCGTTGGCGTTCGCTAAGGCCTTCATGGGCCGGTACGCCATCAACAACGCCGTGATGAACGAGAAGAAGGCGCCTGCGGTTGTCACGCCGCCGATCACGCGCCAGCCGCCATAAACGATCACAATCGTCACGGCCACGCCGCCTAAGGTTTCCATCAACGGGGTGGCAATGGCTTTGATGCGCTCGGCCCCAATAATGAGGTCGCGAATTTTGATGGTGAGCGTTTTGATGCGCGCGTTCTCGTAACTCTCAAGGCCATAGGCTTTGACCACACGGATGCCCGTGAAGCTTTGTTCCGCCAACGTCATGAAGGCGCCGGTTTGAGCTTGGGTGTTGGCGGTCACCCGACGCAAGCGTCGCCCCAAACCCGTCACCAGAATGACCGACGGCGGAAACACAACGAAAGCAATGGTGGCCAAAATCCAATCTTGAGCGAACATCACACCAACAAGGAAGATGACCGACAGCACTTCACGGCCCAAGCCCGTGAGCGCCGTCGATACAGCCTGTCGCATCGAATTGATGTCTGTGGTCAAACGAGAGATCAGCGCGCCGGTTTTATTGACGGCGAAAAACGCCAGATCCATGGCCAGAACATGGGCGAACAATCGGTTTTGAAGATCTGTTAAAATCGTCTGGCCGACGCGGTTCATGATGATGGTTTGGCCGTAAGCAGCCACGCCCTTGACGGCAAAGCAGGCAAACACCGCCCCGCCCACCAGCCACAGCAAATCAGCACGACGTTCAACGAAAACTTTGTCGACCACCGGGTTCATCAGCCAAGCCAAGGCAGCGGTCGAGACGGCCACCATCAACATGCAAACGCCAGCCAGCAAAAACTCGCCCAAATAGGGTAAAATCGAATCACGCGCGAGCCTAGACCACACGTTGGTTGCCTTGGGCTGATCGGAAATTGTGGTCATCTTGTATCCGCCGTCATGGGCCGAGATAACCCCGGGCAGCCGCAGGCGTCTAGGCTTGTTTTTAGGCTTGTGCCTTTTCAAGACCTCCCTGCCCGAGTAGTTTCACCCCGGTCAGAGACCAGACACGCACAACAAACAATAAGAGCGACCAAAGAACCAAGATAATGGCCGAGACAGCCCACCAAAGCCTGCCCAGCACAAAACCCATTCCCTTCATCGACCTGCAGGCGCAGCGCGCCCGCATTGGTACGCGCATTGATGCCGCCATCGCCAAGGTTCTGGCGCATGGCGGGTTTATCATGGGCCCGGAAGTCATGGAGTTAGAGCGCCGTTTGGCAAAGCACAGTGGCGCAAAATTCGTGCTGAGTTGCTCCAGCGGAACCGACGCCCTGGTGATCCCACTGATGGCCAAGGGCGTGGGGCATGGTGACGCAGTGTTCGTGCCCTCGTTCACGTTCACAGCCACGGCCGAAGTTGTTGCTCTCGCAGGGGCAACACCGATTTTTATCGATGTCCACCCTGATACCTTCAATCTTGATCCCGCGAGTTTGGCCCGCGGCATCCTCACAGCCCGACGCTTAGGCTTAAAACCGCGCGCTGTGATTCCCGTCGACCTGTTTGGGCAACCTGCCGATATGGACAAGATTAATGCCCTGTGTGCCAAAGAAGGCATTTGGGTTTTGGCCGACGCCGCGCAAAGCTACGGCGCGCGTTATAAAAACATGCGCGTAGGTGCGTTGGCTGAGGTGACGGCCACCAGTTTTTACCCCTCAAAGCCTTTGGGGGCCTATGGCGATGGCGGAGCCGTTTTCACCGACGATGAAGACCTGTACCACCGCATGACGCACATTCGCGTTCATGGCCAAGGCAAGAACCGCAACGAAAATGTGTGCGTCGGCCTAACGGCGCGCTTAGACACCATTCAAGCGGCGGTCTTGCTTGAGAAATTGGACATCTTCGACGATGAATGTGCCGCGCGCCAGCGTATCGCCGAGCGCTATCACCAGCGTCTGGGCGGTGCCGTCATAACCCCAAAAGTTCGTACTGACAGGTCTTCGGTGTGGGCGCAGTACACCATTAAATCTAAGGTGCGCGATAAAATTGTGTCGTTGCTGGGAGCTGAAAAAATCCCGACATCAGTCTTTTATCCGAAGCCGATTCACGTTCAACCCGCATATCGCGCCTTCCCGCAAGCCGAGGGTGGGCTACCCGTGACCGAGGCCTTGTCGCGCGAAGTCGTCAGCCTCCCCATGCATCCCTATCTGAGCGAAGCCGACCAGGATCGTATCGTTGCTGCCGTCCAGCGCGCCGCAAGCTAACCAACGCTGATGACATCGCGCCCAAACGATTTACGAACAGCCGTGGTGGGATTGGGACCCATGGGAATGCACCATGTGTGCGCGGCGGCTGATATGGCAGATTCAAAGCTGGTCGCTGTGGTGGATGTCGATCAGGCAAGAGCTAACGAAATCGCTAAACAATTTAACTGTCAGGCTTTTTATGATGCGGCCGATTTAATCGGCCATGTAGATGCGGCCACCATCGCCACGCCGCCTGCATTTCATGCCGCTGCCGCGGTGGCGCTTCTAAGCGCAGGTATTTCATGTTTGATTGAGAAGCCATTGGCGATGACCGAAGGTGATTGCGTAGCCATCATTCAGGCCGCTGAAAAAACCAATGCGGTTGTTGCCGTCGGTCAGATCGAGCGTTTTAATCCAGCGACCGAAGTCCTTTTTGCTGTGGGCATAAAAAACAACCATATTCGCTGTATCAACGTTCAACGCCTCAGCCCCGCAGGCGGGCGACAGGTTGCCGTGGATGTTGTGTCTGACATGATGATTCACGATTTGGAAATTGTGCTGGCCTTGAAACAATCAGACGTCGTGGCCATCACCGCCGAGGGCGTGCTTGATAATTGGGCCAAAGCTGAGCTGACTTTTGCTGATGGTACTTCGGCGCAACTGAATGCCAATCGCAAGGCCGATACGCGCATCAGGGATTTAGCGTTGCAAACCACGCACGGCGCGTATCACCTCGACTTTATCGGTCGCACCGTGACGCACAAAACGCACGACATCACCCAATCTTTGGCTGTGGGCGAACACGATGCGCTTCGCGCCGAGATCGCGGATTTTTTAGACGCCGTTCGCACCAGAACACCCCCCCGAGTTACCGCACAGGATGCCCTGCGGGCTATGCGTGTTGCCTGGAAAATCATTGAGGCCATTTAATGAAACCCGAGCAGCGCAGCGTTCTAGGCTGGTGTCTGTTCGACTTCGCCAACTCGGCCTATGTCACTGTTATTGTCACGTTTGTTTTTGCCACCTACTTCACCCAAGGCGTTGCACCCACGCCCGAGCAGGGCACGGCGTGGTGGGGCACAGCGCAGGGGATATCGGCCCTGCTGATTGCGCTGATTAGCCCTGTCGTGGGCGCCATCGCCGACCATGCAGGGCGGCGCAAAGTTTGGGTATTTTGGTGCTCGATATTGACGGTGATCACCACCGCATTCTTGTGGTTTGCAGAACCCAACAGCTCGCACATTGCGCTGATCTTAGCGGCTGTGGTGATCGCCAACATTGGCTTCGAGGTGGGGCAGGTTTTTTATAACGCGTTGCTGCCCTCGGTGGCACCCAGCGAAAAATTAGGGCGCATTTCCGGCTGGGCGTCGGGCTGCGGTTACGGCGGCGGGTTGCTCTGTTTATTGCTGTGCTTGTTGCTGTTCATTCGGGCTGACCCCGCACCCTTTGGCTTAGATAAAGCAGCCAGCGCGCATGTCCGCGCCACGGTTTTAGTCGTGGCCATTTGGTTTAGTGTATTTTCCCTACCGTTTTTCTTTTGGGTCAAAGACGACGCAGCGCAAACCCAGCCCATTGGTCTTGCGATCAAAAGCGGCTTGATTCAATTACGCGAGACGCTAGGTAAAATTCGCCAATACCCGAACATCGTACGCTTTTTGATCGCACGCATGCTTTACAACGATGGGGTCACGACCATTTTTGCCTTTGGCGGTATCTTTGCCGCTGGCACCTTTGGCATGACGGTGGCCGAGGTCATCCAGCTTGGAATCGCTTTAAATGTGACGGCAGGGATTGGGGCTGCGGTTTTTGGTTGGATCGATGACAAGTTTGGATCGAAGCGCACCATTTCCATCAGCGTCTTGGCCGTCATAGTGTTCGGCGCGTTGACCTTAAGCGCGCCCGACAAAACCTGGTTTTGGATTTGGGCGCTGACCGTGAGTACCTTCTTTGGGCCGGTGCAAGCCGCAAGCCGCACCATGATGGCGCGACTCTCGCCGCTCGAGATTCGCACGGAAATGTTTGGGCTGTTTGCCCTGACCGGCAAAGCCATTGCGTTTGGTGGACCGCTGGCCGTGGGTTGGATGACGGCTGTCAGCGGCAGCCAGCGTTGGGGCCTGGCCACAGTGCTGGTATTTTTAGCGGGGGGCTTGTGGGTGCTGCGCGGCGTGAAAGAGCCGTGAGCATTTTCCCGAGACGTGGCCTCCCACTTGGCGTGGAAAAATGCAACTAAGAAGAATCAATGCCGGAAGTGCCGCATACCCGTGAGCACCATCGCCAAGCCTTTTTCGTCAGCAGCCTT
>Ga0209553_1000715_pt1 | contig 17021 bp, 16 predicted proteins | sample LauGreFBDMM110DN_2_FD_188217 | JGI IMG/M metagenome (GOLD analysis project Ga0209553, IMG submission 188217) | Freshwater lake microbial communities from Lake Michigan, USA - Fa13.BD.MM110.DN (SPAdes) (version 2) | ecosystem: Environmental > Aquatic > Freshwater > Lake | place: Lake Michigan...
GCTCGCTAGGGCGGCCTTTGACACATTCCGGGCCGAACCCGATCCACCCGGTAGTCACCTAACCAAGGCCATCCAATCTTCACGTTTTTCTTATTAAAAGCGGTTTTTTCGGCTTCTACCCACTTAATTCCCCGAATATCCGCCGCCGCTGATGGTGAGATGGAGTGGGCGCGGCTGCGCGAGCTGTGCAGCGACGTGGTGGCGCTCCGGCGTGGCGATCACAGCGCGGCGCGGTTGAAGATCGAGCAGGCGCGGCTGGAGCGCGAGCGGGCGGTGACGGAGGAGGAAGTGGTGGCGCAGTCCGAGCGCTGGACGGCGAACCCGGCGGTGCGAGAGTCGATCTGCGGCCACTGTCTCAGCCAGAAAGAGCCGGAGCGCCGGCTCGGGGAAATCTTCGGTCTACCCGGCGCGAAACCGGACGCGGCATCCATTCCCACGCTTCCATGACGACCGGATGCACCCGTTCCCTGGCGCGTTGGTCTTCCGCCGTCAGAGCATCCCTGCTAATCCCCTTGATTAACTCCGGCGAAATCGTGAAAAATTTCACAAACTTTGCTTGCAGCGATTTTTGCGGTGGGTTAAACATTTTTTGGTGTGAGCAGTGCGGTTAATTTTTTGATCGTTTCGGTTTCGGCAAATTGATGGTGAACATCGCGGTTGGTCCGGCTGGGTTGGCTCCGTTTCCAGGGGCCGACGGCGGGTCCAATCGCTCATTCATTTAATGTCAGACATATTTCCCAAATGGACCAACTGGCTCCCGCTGAAAATCGCGATCGGAGCCGTCTTGGTTGGCACCGCCGCCACCGCCGGCTCCTGGTATTATCTCACGCCGAAGTATTCGAACGTGGGCTATCAGCCGGTCCAGCCGGTCGCCTTCTCGCACGCGATTCACGCCGGCCAGCTCGGCATGGACTGCCGCTACTGCCACAGCGCGGTCGAGAAATCATGGTATTCCAACATCCCCACCGCCAGCACCTGCATGAACTGCCATAACCAGGTGCTCAAGGATGATCCGAAGCTGGCGCTGGTGCGCGAGAGCGCGGCCACGGGCAAGCCGATTCCGTGGGTGCAGATTCACAAGGTGCCAGACTACGTTTATTTCAACCACTCCGTCCACGTGAACCGCGGCGTCAGTTGCGTTGAGTGTCACGGGCGGATCGACAAGATGGACGAGGTCCGCCAGGTCCAGCCGCTCTCCATGACCTTCTGTCTTGACTGCCATCGTCATCCGGAAAACCACCTCCGTCCGCCGGACAAGATCACCGACCTCGGCTGGCAGGTGGACCCGAAGACGCAAAAGCAAAACGGAGAAAAATTTAAGCACGACTGGAAGGTGCAATCCTCCCAGAACTGCTCCGCCTGCCACCGATGAAAACCATTCCTCCACCATGCCCCGAGCCGGATAACGGCGTGAAATATTTTCGCAGTCTGGAGCAGTTGTCCGACACGCCGGAGTTTCAGGACTGGGCGTCGCGCGAGTTTCCCGCCGGGGCCAGCGAACTGAAGGACGAGACCACCCGCCGCCACTTTGTCAAAATCATGTCAGCCTCCTTCGCGCTGGCCGGCCTGGGGATTCTCGGGGCGGGCTGCCGCCGGCCAGAGGAAAAAATTTATCCGTTCGCGAGGCAGCCGGAAGGCTACGTCCACGGCGTTCCGCAATATTTCGCCACGTCCATGCCGGTGCGCGGCCTGGCCGTGCCGCTGCTCGTCAAATCCGATGACGGACGCCCGACCAAGATCGAGGGCAACGCCACGCATCCCGACAGCAACGGCGGCACCGACACCTTCGCGCAGGCCTCGGTTCTAAGCCTCTACGACGCCGACCGCGCGCAGCGGTTCACGCAGAAGGGCACCAACGCCAACCGCGAAGCCGCGTTTGATTTTCTCTCCGGCGTCGCCAAACAATTTTCCGCGAACCAGGGCGACGGCCTTTGCTTCCTGATGGAACGCAGCCCGTCCCCGTCCCGCGCCCGCGTGCAGGGACTCATTAAACAAAAATTTCCCAAGGCCCGGTGGTTCATTTACGAGCCGGTGGATTTTGACGTGCAGCGCGAAGCCGCGACCCTCGCGGCGGGCAAACCGGTCGCGCCCTATTTTAAGCCGGACGCGGCCAAGGTCATTCTCTCGCTCGACTGCGATTTCATCGGCGGCGAAGAAGACAGCCACCGGATGATCCGCGGTTTTGCCAAGGGCCGGAAAATTTCCAAGCCCGGCGACACGATGAACCGGCTCTATGTGGTCGAGACTTTGATGAGCCAGACCGGCATGAACGCCGATCATCGTTTGCGCGTGGCCACGAGCCAGGTCATCGCCATCGCGGCGGCGATTGCGGCGAAAATTTCCCCCTTGCTTGCGGGTTTGGCCGCAAAATTCCCGCTGCCCGCCGGTGTGAAACCGGAGTGGATTGCGGAGTGTGCGAAAGATTTGCAGGCCAACCCCGGCGCGTCGCTCGTGCTGGCCGGCTATCGGCAGCCGCTGGCGGTTCACCTCCTCGCCAACGCGCTCAACGGCGCGTTGCAGAACAACGGCAAGACGGTGGAGTTTCAGGAGGCCGCCTCCTCCGAAGGATCTCTTGCGCAGCTCGCCGAACTGCTGAACGGCGGCCAGGTGGACACGCTGGTGGTGCTCGGGGGCAACCCGGTTTACAACGCTCCCGTTGATCTCGATTGGGCAAAATCCCAGCGCAAAGCGAAGACGGTGGTGCGTCTCGCCTACTACGAGGACGAAACTTTCGCCGCGTGCGACTGGCATCTGCCCGCCGCGCATTATCTCGAATCCTGGGGCGACGCCCGTACCAGCGACGGCACGCTCGTCCCGGTGCAGCCGCTCATCGAACCGCTCTTCGGCGGGCTGACGGAGATCGAAGTGCTGGCCCGCATTGGCGGACTCGACGCGACCAAGCCGCACGACATCGCCCGCGAGACGTTCAAGGCGATTGCCGGCACCGATCTTTTCGAGGAGAAGTGGAAGAAATTTTTGCACGACGGTTTTCTCGCCGGCAGCGCGGCCAAGCCGGTCGAGGTTGGGGCCGGCACCAACTTGGCGGCACTGGCCGCTGCGACCGCCGTCGAAGCACCCAGCAAGGACAAGCTCGAAGTGGTTTTCACCCGGGACTACAGCGTGGATGACGGTCGTTACCACAACAACGGCTGGCTTCAGGAACTGCCCGATCCCATCACCAAGATGACGTGGGACAACGCCGTGCTCGTCAGCCGCAAGACCGCCGGGGAACTCGGCCTGAAGAACAATCAGACGATCAAAATCAATGTCGGCGGGCGCAGCATCGAAGCCCCGGTCTGGGTTCAGCCCGGTCTGGCGGACTACACGCTGGCGCTGCCGCTTGGTTACGGCCGTGAGCGGAGCGGGCGCATTGGAAATTTCAAGGGCGGCTCGGTCGGCTTCAACGCCTATCCGCTCCGCACCTCGACGGCGATGCACTTCGCCAGCGGCGCGAAAGTTTCCGTGACCGGCGCGACCCATCAGTTTTCCTGCACGCAGGACCATTGGTCGATGGAAGGACGTCCGATCATCCGTGAGGCGAACCTCGCGCAGTTCAACGCGCATCCGAAGTTCGCGAAGAACATGGACATGGATGCCACGGCCAACGACGCCTTCATTCCGAAAAATCCCGACGGCACGCCGCACAACATTTACAAGCATCCCTACGAATCGAATCCGGCGTTGAAGAGCCAGACCCATCAGTGGGGCATGTCGGTGGATTTGAACTCCTGCGTCGGCTGCTCGGCCTGCATGGTCGCCTGCCAGAGCGAGAACAACATTCCCATCGTCGGCAAGGAACAGGTCGGCAAGGGCCGCGAAATGCACTGGATCCGCATCGACCGTTACTACACCGGCCTAGCCGAACTCGAGAAGGACAAGAATCCGCTCGTCGCGGACGACCAGCAGCAGTTTGAAAAATGGATCGACGATCCGCAGGTCGTGACGCAGCCGATGATGTGCCAGCATTGCGAATCCGCGCCGTGCGAAAGCGTCTGCCCCGTCAACGCCACCGTGCACGACGAGGAAGGGCTGAACGTGATGGCCTACAACCGCTGCGTCGGCACGCGCTACTGTTCGAACAACTGCGCCTGGAAAGTGCGCCGGTTCAATTTCTTCGATTACAACAAGCGCCCGCTGGAAAATCTCTACGCCGGCCCGATGGCCACGCGCAAGAATGACGAATGGGAACTGCTCAAGCTCGTCAAGAATCCTGATGTCACCGTGCGGATGCGTGGCGTCATGGAGAAATGCAGCTTCTGCCTCCAGCGCATCGAGCAGGCGAAAATTTCGCAGAAGGTCAAGGCCGGCGCGAGCGGCGACGTGGAAGTGCCGGACGGCACGATCAAGACCGCCTGCCAGCAGGCCTGTCCCGCCGAGGCGATTGTCTTCGGCAATATTCTCGACAAGAAAAGTCGCGTGTCGCAGCTCAAGGAACAGTCGCGCGATTACGCCGTGCTCGGCTTCCTCGACACCCGGCCGCGCCTGACCTATCTCGCGCGGGTCCGCAACCCGAACCCGGCCATGCCCGATTATCGCGAGCTGCCCAACAGCCTCGACGAATACATCAACAAGGCGAAAAACATGGACCCGCTGGTGGAGCCTCCCAAGCCCGGCGCGGCCAATGGTAAAAAGAAAGGAGCGCACTAATGTCCGCCGTTCTTGAAAAACCGCTGGCCACGACCGGCACGACTCCCAAGGAGCTGGAGCGCGAGCCGTTGGTCCTGAACCAGCGCTCGCTCGGCTGGATTTCCGACCGGATCGCGGGCGTCTGTGAAAACGCGCTGCCCAAGTGGTGGTGGCCCGCCTTCCTCATCAGCTTCACGGTGATGTCGATGATGTTTATCTGCATCGCCTACCTCATCTCCACCGGCGTCGGCGTGTGGGGCCTGAACAATCCGGTCGGCTGGGCCTGGGACATCACCAATTTCGTCTTCTGGATCGGCATCGGCCACGCCGGCACGCTGATTTCCGCCGTGCTCTTCCTGCTCCGCCAGAAATGGCGCACCTCGATCAACCGCTCGGCCGAGGCGATGACGCTCTTCGCCGTGGCCTGCGCCGGCATTTTCCCGATGATTCACGTCGGCCGAATCTGGCTCGCCTGGTGGCTCTTTCCGCTGCCGAACGCGAACAGCATCTGGCCGCAGTTCCGTTCGCCGCTGCTCTGGGACGTGTTCGCCGTCTCGACCTACGGCACCGTCTCGCTGCTCTTCTGGTACACCGGACTCGTGCCCGACCTCGCGACGATGCGGGACCGCGCGAAGACGAAAATCCGCAAATTTCTCTACGGCCTCGGCGCGCTCGGCTGGACCGGCTCGAACCGCCACTGGAGCAATTACGAGAAGGCCTACCTGCTGCTCGCCGGCCTCTCGACGCCGCTCGTGCTCTCCGTCCACTCCATCGTCTCGTTCGACTTCGCCGTCTCGCAGGTTCCTGGCTGGCACACCACCATCTTCCCGCCGTACTTCGTCGCGGGCGCCATCTTCTCCGGTTTCGGCATGGTGCTGACGCTGATGATTCCGCTGCGCACGCTTTGCAAGCTGGAGGAGATCATCACGGTTCGTCACGTCTCGCTCATGGGTAAAGTCATTCTCGCGACCGGTTCCATCGTCGGCTACGCCTACGGCATGGAGTTCTTCATCGCCTGGTATGGCGGCAATCCCTACGAACTCGCCGCCTTCAAAAACCGCGCGTTCGGCCCCTACTGGTGGAGCTACTGGATCATGGTCACCTGCAACGTCGTCACGCCGCATTTGTTCTGGTTCAAAAAAATCCGTGAGAACATGGTCATCGTGTTCATCATTTCGATTTTCGTGAACATCGGCATGTGGTTCGAGCGGTTCGTCATCATCGTGACCTCGCTGCACCGTGATTACCTGCCGTCGAGCTGGGGCTATTTCAGCCCGACCTGGGTGGACATCTGCACGTTCATCGGCAGCTTCGGTTTGTTCTGCACCCTCTTTCTGCTCTTCATCCGGTTCCTGCCGGCGATTGCGATTTCCGAAGTCAAGGGCGTCACGCCCCAGGCTGACCCGCATCACAACCTCGGCGGGGCGAAAGGAGGAGCGCACCACTGATGAACGCCAACGTCTCAATCCAGTCCTACGGCCTCGTCGCCGAATTCGACACGCCCGGCGACGCCATGCGCGCCGCGACCAGCATCCGTGACGCCGGCTTCCGCAAATGGGACGTGCATACGCCGTTCCCCGTCCACGGCTTGGATGCGGCGATGGGCATCAAGAACTCTCCCGTCGGCTGGTTCACCTTCTTTGGCGGCTGCACCGGCTACACCACCGGCATGTTGATGATCTGGTTCATGAACGGCTTCGACTACAAGATCGTGGTCGGCGGCAAGCCGCTCTTCAGCCCGTTTTATGCCTTCCCGGTTTGCTACGAGCTGACGATTTTGTTCGCCGCGTTCGCGACCCTGATCGGCATGTGCTTCCTGAACCGCCTGCCGCGTCTCTATCATCCGCTTTTGAAAAACCGCCGCTTCGCCGCCGTCACGCACGACAAATTTTTTGTCGTGATCGAAACCGCCGACCCGAAGTATTCGCCCGTGGAAACCCGCAAGCTGCTGGAAACGGCCGGCAGCCGGCACATCGAGTTGATCGAGGAATAACATGCGCTATTTCCTGCTAATCCTTGCGCTCACCGTTGTGACCATCATGGGTGTCGCCGGCAAGCGCGGCTCCATCTCCCGCCAACCGCCCATCGAAATTTTTCCGGATATGGACCGCCAGCCCAAGCTGCGCCCCCAAGAGCCGAACGCCTTCTTCGCCGACGGCAAAAGCTCGCGCGAACATCCCGCCGGCACCGTGGCCCACGCCGCGCCGCTCATGGTGAACGGCCAGGCCGTCTATCCCCACGAAGATGCCCCGGTCAACACCGGCAAGATCACCGGCACCACAAACTTCGTGGAAACCAATCCGTTTCCCGTCACCGACACGCTCATGGCGCGCGGCCAGCAGCGGTATCAGATCAACTGCCTCCCGTGTCACGGCCCGCAGGCCGACGGCAACGGCATCACCAAGAAACTCGGCATGGGCGTCGTCGCCAATTTGCAGGAGAAGCGCTTCGTCACCATGACGGACGGCGAAGTTTTCCACACCATCAGCAACGGCAAGAATCTGATGGGATCCTATGCGGCTAACGTCACCGTGCCGGACCGCTGGGCCATCGTCGCCTACCTGCGCGCGCTGCAACTCAGCAAACTGGCCACCTTGAACGACGTGCCCGCTGAGATGCAGTCGAAGCTGAAAAAATAGTTATGAGTTCCCACGCCATCTCCGCATCGCCTGCCGCCGGGGCCAACTCCGGCGTCAACCCGCTCTGGGCGAAACTTCCGCTCATCCTCATCGTCGTGGGCGGCTTGGGCGCAGCCTTCGGCGCGTTCACGAACAGCGCGCAGTTCGGCTACTCCTACCTGACGGCGTTCATGTTTTTCCTGAGCCTCTGCCTCGGCTCGCTGTTCCTGGTGTTGATGCACCATCTGTTCGACGCCGGCTGGTCCGTGCCGATCCGCCGCTTCCTGGAACACATCGCGTTTCTGCTGCCGGTGATGGGCCTCCTTTTTCTGCCCATCGCTTTTTTGGCGAAGACCATTTATCCGTGGATGACCATTGATCCGGACACCGACCATGCGCTGCACGCCAAAGTCGCGCTCTTCAACACCAAGGCCTTTTACGTCGTGGCCGCCGCGCTCTTCGCCATCTGGACGCTGCTCACCTACAAGCTCCGCGCTTGGTCGTTGAAGCAGGATCAGACCGGCTCGGCAGAATGCACGAAGGCGCTCCGCAAATGGGCGGCCGGCGGCATCTTCATCTTTGCCTTCTCGCTCACGCTCGCCGCGATCTACTGGATGAAATCCATTCAGCACCAGTTTTTCTCGACGATGTATGGCGTCTATTATTTCGCCGGCAGCGTCTGGACCACGCTGGCCACGGCCTACGTCATCGCGCTGGCCATGAAGGCCACCGGGCGCATCCCCGTCCTGCACCGCCGGCAGTTTCACGATCTCGGCCAGTTATTGCTCGTCTTCACCGTCTTCTACGCCTACATCCATTTCTCGCAATACTTCCTGATCTGGAACGCCGCCGTGCCTGAGGAAACTTTCTGGTATGTGCTCCGTGAAAAAGGCACCTGGTGGTATGTCGGCATGATCATCATCTTCGGCCATTTCCTCGTGCCGTTCCTCTCCCTGCTCCGCATCGACGCGAAACTGAAAATCGGCCTGATGGTGCCGCTCGGCCTCTGGGCGTGGCTGATGCACTACTGCGACATGCAGTTCAACGTCATGCCGCACTTCCACCCGGACGGCCTCGCCCTCTGCCTCACCGACCTCTCCTGCGTGGCGTTCATCGGCGGCGTGCTCGCGTTCGTCTTCCTGAAATATTTCAACCGCCACGCGCCGTATCCGCAAAAAGACCCGCGCTTCGCCGAGTCCATCGCGGGCAGCGAGAGCCACGATTGATCGCATGAGCACTGAACGCAAAACATCCGCCGGCTTTTACATCGTCGCCATCATCGGCGCATTTCTCATCATGGCGCTGCTCGTCCGCAGCGTGATTGAACGCACCACGCCCGCGCCCGTCGGCCAGGAGCGCACCGCCGAACGCATCAAGCTTTCCGCCGAGCTGAAGGCCGAGAACGCGCTCGCTTTGGAAACGTGCGACTGGGTGGACAAGGCCAAGGGCCTCGTCCGCCTGCCCGTCAGCGAGGCGATGAAGCTCACCGTCCAGGAATGGAAAAATCCGGCGGCCGCCCGCTCCAATTTGATCGCCCGCGTCGAGAAGGCCACGGCCAAGGTGCCGGAGAAGCCGAGTGAATTCGAGTGATCGTCCGCGTGGTATTTCCATGAACGAGCCGTCCACCAAGCCCGTCGCTTCTCCGCCTGAACTGCTCGCGGAGATCGACCGTTCTTGCCGTCTACCGCTGCTGGTGCTTTTTTTCAGCGCGCTCACCTGGCTCGCCGTCGGCTCGGTGCTGGCCTTGATCGCCTCGGTGCAACTCCACGCCCCCGCCTTCTTCGGTGAATGTCCGTGGTTCACCTACGGCCACGTCCGGCCCGCCGCGAACAACGCGCTCGTCTTCGGCTTTGCGTCGCAGGCCGGGATTGCCCTCGCTCTCTGGCTCTTTTGCCGGCTCGGCCGCACGCCGCTTTTCCGGCCGCTGGCCGTGGCCATCACCGCGCTGTTCTGGAACCTCGGCGTGACCGCCGGTATCGTCGGAATTTTCACCGGCGGCTCGACCGGCTTCGAGTGGCTGGAAATGCCGCGCTACGCCTCGTCGATTTTGTTCGCCGCCTACGCCGCGTTCGGCGTCTGCGCGCTCCTCACCTTCCGGTCGCGGCGCGAAACCGTGCTTTACCCGTCGCAATGGTACCTGCTCGCGGCCCTCTTCTGGTTTCCGTGGATTTATTCCGCCGCGCAACTGCTGCTCGTCGTTCATCCCGTGCGCGGCGTGATGCAGGCCGCCGTCAACCACTGGTTCACCGGCAACTTCTTCAACCTCTGGCTTGCGCCGCTCGGCCTGGCCGTGATTCTTTATTTCATCCCGAAAGTCATGGAGCGTCCGCTGCACAGCCGGCAGCTCGCGCTCCTCGGTTTCTGGACGCTCGCCATTTTTGGTTCCTGGGCTGGAACGCATCCGGGCGCGCCGCTGCCCGCGTGGGTGAACAGCGTCAGCTCCGCCGCCAGCGTGCTGCTGCTCGTCCCGGCGGTCTGTGTGGCGCTGAATTTGTACCGCACCATCGCCTCCCGCGCGCCCGACGCGAAGCCGACCCGCACCTGCCTGTTCATGTCCGGCGCGGCCCTGGGTTACCTGCTCGCCGTGCTGGTCGGCGCCTGCGCCGCGCTCTGTCCGGTCATGGAATTCACCCACTTCGCCGCCGCGCAGACCCAGTTGATGATTTTCGGTTTCTTCGCGCTCGCCGTGGGCGGGGCCGCTTACTACATCGTGCCGCGCCTGACGCAGTGTGAATTTCCGTCGGTCGGCCTGGCGAAACTGCACCTGTTCGGCGGTGGACTCGGCGCGTTGATCTCGGCGGTCGCGCTCATCATCGCCGGCTTCCTGCAGGGCCGGGGCCTGGGCAATCCCGCGACGCCGTTTCTCGACGTGGCCGCGTCGATCAAGCCGCTGCTGCTCCTCAACACTCTCGGCGTGGCCCTGCTGGCCTTGGCCGCGCTCGCCTTCCTTGGCAACTTCGCCTGGCTGCTCGCGCGCTGCGCCCGTGAATGCTGTGCGCAATGCTGCTCTTGCGGAAACTCCGCGCCGGCCGATGGGAAACTCAAACCGGCGGGGGCACGGCGATGAACCACGGCCCGCTCATTTTTCTCGGCGCGTTCGCCACGGTCGTCTCCTCGTTCTGGGGACTGGTCGTCGCGCCGCAGCTCCAGCTCGGCGGCCTTCAGCCCAAGCTCACCACGGGTGGCGATGCGGTCTATCCGTCGCAGCGCCCCGGACTCGCGGCGCAGGGCCACGCAGTTTACGTCGCCAATGGCTGCGTCTATTGCCACAGCCAGCAGATCGGCCAGAGCGGCGTGGAGTTCGACGTGCGGCTCGTCAAAGGCGGAACCAATGCCGTTAAGACCCTCGCCCGGTTGCGCGAAGTGCTCCCGGACCTTAGCGACGACTCGGCCCGGCAGATGATCGCCACCGCGACCAACACCGCGCCTCAATTGCTCGCCGCCGGCCTCGACCACGCCACCGCCGATCTCCTCGACCGAAATCTCAAGCCCACCGGCGCGCAGGTGCAGATCGTCCAGCGCAATCTCGGCCCCGACCTCGCGCGCCACTGGGGCCGCCGTCTCAGCGTGGCGCAGGATTATCTCTACGACGATCCGGTCCAGCTCGGTACGCAGCGCATCGGTCCCGACCTCGCCAACTACGGACTGCGCCAGACGAACGAGACCGTCATCCTCACCCATTTGCTGAATCCTCGTGCGGTGGAAAAAAACTCCACCATGCCGGGCTATTCCTTCCTCTTCGAGCGGCGCAAGCTGCATCCGGGTGAAACCACTCCGGCCATTTCGTTGAGCGCGGCGGGCATCACCCAGGACGTGGACAAGACCACCGGTGCTCCGGAATTCTTCGTGCCCAAGCCCGCCGCCCGCGCGCTCGCGGCCTACCTGATGAGCCTGCAATCCGACGCGCCGCTCTTTGAAGCGCCGCTGCCCGCGCCGCCGCCGGTCGCCGCCGCCGGCACCAACGCCCCGGCCCCCGTGAAATGAAGACGGACGAGAAAAATTTTCTGAACCGCGAACCGGCCGAGCCGACCGCCGGCCTGAACTCCGCCGCCATCCCGATCTGGCTGACGGGCCTGCTGGCCGTGCTGCTCTATTGGAGTTGCACTTTTACCGACACGCGCGGCGGACGCTTCAGCCCGCTCGTCTATGCGCCCTACACCTCGACTAACCAGTTGGCTGAGTTCCTGCCGAAAAGCGGCGATGACGACTTTTTGCGGCAGGGTAAAATGGTTTTCAACAAGAACTGCGCCCCGTGCCATCAGGACAGCGGCTCCGGCAATCCCTCGACCTTCGTGCCGCCGGTGGCCGGGTCGGAGATCGTCGCTGCCGCCGGCCCGAATCGCCTGATCCGCATCGTGCTCGACGGCCTCGCCGGCCCGATCAAAGTCAATGGCGTGGATTATGGAAACGCCGCCATGCCGCCGTGGCGACCGGCCATGAACGACACCGAAATCGCCGCCGTGCTCACCTACATCCGCGGCTCGTGGGGCAACAAAGCCGCAGCGGTCTCGCCCGAGCAGGTCGCCGTCATCCGCGAAAAGGACAAGACCCATTCCGATCCGTGGCAGTGGTCGGAGCTGGAAAAACTCCCCGAGAAGGATTGAGCGAGTTTCTTCGCTCCAAGACAGGGCGTGGCAGTCCGCTGCCCCCCGCGAGCGTGGTGGGAGTTTCGCATGGCCCTCGAATGCCCAACGGCGCGCGCGGAGCGACGCGCCCCACCTTTCACGCCGCCCGGCATTTCCGGACACGCCTCACGATGTGCTCAAGCTGTTGAGTTGCGTTCTTTCCGTCTGAGTGCTCCACTTTTACACCATCATGAAAATGTCACTCCTCGTCGCGGTCTTGCACGGAGCCTTCGTCGCCTTCTCCATCCCTGCCCAACCCGCGCCGGGTGCGACCACGGCCTCGTTGCAACTAGTGGCCGACGGGCTTACCTCGCCACTCGCCTTCGCGCCGCTGTCGGATGGACGGGCTTTGATCGTTGATCAGATCGGGCTGGTGCGGTTGCTCGGGAAGGACGGCAAACTGGCGGACGCGCCGGTGCTGGATCTCACGAACAAGCTGTCCAAGATCAATCACGGCTCGTTCGACGAGCGCGGGTTGCTCTGCCTGACGTTGCATCCGGGCTTCGCGCAGAACCGCCGCGTCTTCGTCACCTACACTGCGTCCCGCCACGCCACCGCGCCGACGAACTACGACTGCACGCTGCGCCTGAGCGAGTTCACGCTCCCGGCCGCCGAACCGTTGCAGATCGACTCCGCTTCTGAGCGGATCATCCTCGACGTGGACAAGCCCTACTTCAATCACAGCGGTGGCCGCATCGCGTTTGGGCCGGACGGTTTTCTTTATCAATCTGTCGGCGACGGCGGCGGACCGAAAGGCTGCGATGTCGGCAACGGGCACGCGCCGGAGGGCAACGGGCAAAACACGCAGACCTTGCTCGCCAAAATTCTGCGCTTGGACGTGAGCGGCCCCGATGCGGCGCGCGGCACGGCCTATCGAATTCCGAAGGACAATCCGTTTGCGGACGGTCGCATGGGGCGGCCGGAGATTTTCGCCTATGGCGTGCGGAATCCGTGGGGGCTGTCGTTCGATCGCGCCGGTGATCGCGCGCTTTACGTCGCCGATGTCGGGCAGATGCGCTGGGAGGAAGTGAACGTGATCGTGCGTGGCGGCAACTACGGCTGGCCGTTGCGCGAAGGTTTTGATGGATTCAACCGGGAGCATCCGGAACTGGCCCCGACGTCGCGCCCGGAAAAAGGACTGCGCGGCGAGCCGTTGCTCGACCCGGTCGCGGTTTACAAAACCGTCGCCGGCTGGAAGGGGGATCCTAAGGCGATGGGCAACAGCGTGACCGGGGGCTACCGCTACCGCGGCCGCGCGCTGCCGGAGTTGAGCGGCGCCTACGTCTATGGCGACTGGGCCGGCATCCAGGGCACGCCGCAGGGGCGTCTGTTCGTGGCGCGTCCGGGCAAGGACGGCGGCCGATGGTCCGTCGATTTGCTGCGCGTGGGCCGGGCATATGGGTGTGTCTGCGCGTTTGGTGAGGACAATGATGGTGAACTTTACGTCCTCACCAACGCCTCCACGGGGCTGACCCGGGGCGGCGGAAAAATCTGGAAACTCGTCGCGGCGGAAAAAAACTGAGCGGATGGCGCGGGCATTCCCAAAACCCGAAGCTGGATTTCAGAAGCAAACGGAGAGAACGAAGCGGGCCGGAGCCGGGGCGGTCCGCCCTGAAAACAATTCACCCGGGCCGCTTCAGGCGGAAAGCCACGAGGTGGAGGTCCCGCTCCTTCTGGCCATTTCTTTCCATTTTCCCGGCTAATCCATCGGCACCCTTCAGGGCCATGCGTCATCAAGGCCGTTGCCGAAACCGGATGTAGGCCCGCGCCGCCAACCACAGCACCGGCGGCAGCAGCGCGCTCAACGTGAGCGCCAGCGTCGGGTGGTCCACGCCGGCGTGCCCCACCGCCGCGAAGATGAATCCCAGCGGCAGGCAGCCGCACGCCAGCGCCAGGAAAAACGTGCGCGCCGGCATCCGCGCCAGCCCGGCCAGGCAGGCGATCACCTCCGGCAACAGCGGCAGCCAGCGCGACCACGCCACCAGCCAGCCGCCCGCGTTCGCGAAGAGCCGCTCCCCCCGCGCCAGGTCCTGCTCCCCGACCAACAGCACCGCGATCCGCCGCCCCAGCCCGCGGCAAAGACCGTAGGCCAGCGCCCCGCCGCAGAAGGATCCCGCCGCGCCGAGCAGCCCGCCCCAGAACGGCCCATAGACAAAGCCCAGCGCCGCCATGACCGCCGTGCCCGGGATCGGCAGGAAGAGATCGCTCACGAGCAGCAGCAGACCGGCCGCCCAGGCCCAGGGGCCGAAGTTTTGCAGCCACGCGGCGGCGTTCTTGGTCGAGAATGCCTCGTCCAGCGACCGGCCCCAGATGAAAAACGGGATCAGGAGCAGCAGCGCCAGTCCGACCATGAGCCAAAGGAGTCGCATGTCGCCACCGGGATACGCCAAGGCCCGGCCAGAAAAAAGCACAAATAAAATTCTGGAAGTGGACGGGGCGCGCCAGGAATGGAGAGCGTCTGCGGCCTGCGTGCGCTCCCCACATCGTCCATCCCCGGTTAAATTATTTACTGTTTCCGAGTTTGGGTTCAGTCTTACCCGCCGGGAAAATGATCCTGTCACCTTTCGCCCGGAGCCTTCGTCTTTGACGGCACGATTCTGGGGTGGGTAGTTGATCCAATGATGAAAGCGCCGAAAAAATTTATTGCCGCGAAGAAGTGTGTGAACGGGCCGGAGATTCCGCCCCGCCCCCCTTTCCGTTGCCTGAACATTTTTGTGCTGGGCGTGGGGGTGACGATCTTGGCGCAGCTCCTGGTCTTCGCGCTCGGCGGCGGTGGCTGGGTCAAGACCGGCGGCCAGTCCGACGCCCCGCGGGCCGCAGCCGGCCCGCCAGTGAACCCCCCCGGGCGGTGGGGGCAGTTGGAGTATACGGAGGTGATGCTGGACCGGCCGGACGAGTCATTTCCCGTCACGCCGCCGCCGCTGCGGGAGATTCGATGGTTCTTCAAAGACCATTCGCGGGAGCAACTGGCCGCGCTGATTGGTTCCTGTGATTTGACCGGATCGCAGCAGGCCCTGCTGCTGGAGCCGGCCCGCGGTGCCGCGCGGCCGGGGGGCTTTTTTCTTGTCCCGCCGCCGGAGGTGGTGCGGGACATGAGCACGGCCGCGCGGCGGAAGATTTATTCGGTGCTGGCGGGCAGCGACGCCAACCATTACCAGCGCCATCCGTTTCGTTTTCACGGCGGCCATCTGGAGGAACGCCTGGCGTTGAGCAAGCTGTCGCCGGCCTCCATCCAACTGATCCAGAAACTGACCTACCCGGAAGGCGAGGCCACCTGTTTTGCCGACAGCCAGTTGCTCGAACACCTCCTGCCGCCGGCGGAGCTCAAGCCCTCGGCCGAACTGTTGTCGCAGACCAAGACATTTCTCATGAAACTCCGCATCTCGTCGGCCTCGGACATCAGCGCCTTGGCGAAGTATTGGGGCCGGGCCGGGCGCGGCCAGGCCATCCGGACAATGCTCAAATCCATGTCCCACGTCCCGGGCGGCGCGTCCATCAGCGTCGCCTATTTCCTGCCGCCGTTTCCGCGCCTGCGCCTCCACACCTATCCCGATCCGGCGCTGGACAGGACGCCCAAAGCCCCGGACTGCTTCTGGACCGCCATGAACTTCTTCAACAAGGAACCGGACCATCGCTTCTTTGATCCTGACCACACCCGAAAAGTGCTCGCCACCGAGTATGACCGCGTGTGGGGGGGCTGGGTGTTCGGTGATCTGATCATGCTTCAGGATGAAGAGAGGTTTGCCCAGCATATGTGCGTGTACGTGGCGGACGGCGTGGTCTTCACTAAGAACGGCGCCGGGCCCCTCCAACCCTGGGTGCTGCAGAAACTGTCCGAAATGATCGCCCAGTATCCTTCCGAGAAGCCGCTGCATCAGGCCGGCTACCGGCGCAAGGCGGCCCTGCTTTAAGCGGGCGATTCCGCGGAGCCGGCGCGCGATTCAACGGAAAAATTTGCGGGCAATGTCGCGCGGGGTGGCGATGACTGGCGGAGTCAGATCGTGGTCATGCAACAACCAGGTCAACTGCTGGTGGTCAATGGCGCGCAGATGTTCGTCACTCGTCAGGAGCATGGTGCAATCGAGCAGCACGACTTCGGCGAGAATCAGCGAATCGTGAACTTCCGACTCTGGCAGCAGGCGGCGACGGCGGAATTCTTCAGCCAGCCCCGCAACCTGTTCTTCGGCAAAACGGATTTTCAGCATGGGGCGGAAGCGGTCTTTTTCGCGGAGAAGCTGCATGGCCAGTCGGGCGGATTTGCGAACTTGGCCGGTCTTGCCGGAATCGGCGAGGAAGGCGATTTCTTCCAAGGTGCTCGGCGTCACCAACTGCTCTGTGTCAGGCAACCGGTCTGTGATCACCATTGCCGCGTCAAGGACGTCGTCCACGCCGTCCGCGATGGTCCAGCAATATGTTGGTGTCAACGGCCAGGTGTGAGGGCTTCATGGCCGTAAAGCAGGACGGCGGCACGCTGGCGCAGGAGTTGACGTCCGGCGGCGCTGAGCTTGTTCAGCGCGGGGCGATGTTTTTCCACCGCGAGCGTGCCTGGAGTCTTCCTGACTTCGGTCTTCTTTGCCGATCGGTTCATGGCCGGAAGATGGTATGGGGCCATCAGTGCGGGCAAGCGGTGAAGCAGTCATGAAAAAAGGCCGCCATCGCTGGCGGCCTTCGTGTTGGAACCGGGGTCTCGTCAGTTGAGCTTCACCAGCTCGGCGTTGAGCAGTTCGCGCGTTTTCGTCTGCGCGTCGGCGAGTTCGATCCGCCCGGCCTGCAATTTGATTTCAACGGCCTCTGGTTCGACGCCCCTTTCACGGTGCTGAAATTCTAAGAACCGCCGCCGGGCCTCTTGGCCACCGTGGGTGACCAACTCACTGGGAGCGCCGGCAGAGATGCCGGCGCTCCCAGGTTCAGCGCAGCGTCAGTTTCAACCGGCACCTGCCATCGGCTAATGGAGTCAAGATGCACCTACCCCGTGAGCATCTGAAAATTGCCATGGTCGGCGCGGCTTGGGCTTATTACGATCCGGATGAAACAAATCTCTATGGCCACCACGGACATTCCCGAACAGTTGAAAAAATTCGAGGTTCCCGGCCGCGTCACCGTGCTCGAGGGCAACGGCGAGATGCCGAAGATCGAGGTCCGGACCGACTGG
>Ga0209553_1000718_pt1 | contig 16961 bp, 17 predicted proteins | sample LauGreFBDMM110DN_2_FD_188217 | JGI IMG/M metagenome (GOLD analysis project Ga0209553, IMG submission 188217) | Freshwater lake microbial communities from Lake Michigan, USA - Fa13.BD.MM110.DN (SPAdes) (version 2) | ecosystem: Environmental > Aquatic > Freshwater > Lake | place: Lake Michigan...
GTGGGCGGTAATGCCTAGCGCCTCAGCTGCTTCTTCTGCTTTGTCGGAGGTTTTCCACAAAATGGAGGCACACCCTTCTGGGCTGATGACGGAATAAACAGAGTACTGAAGCATCAGCACTGAATCGCCCACAGAGATGGCCAATGCGCCGCCGGAGCCACCTTCACCAATGATGGTGGTGATGATGGGCACTTCAAGTTGCGCCATTTCAAAAATGTTGCGACCAATGGCTTCTGACTGGCTGCGCTCTTCGGCATCAATGCCTGGGTATGCGCCAGGCGTGTCAACAAACGTGAATATGGGTAGTTTGAATTTCTCGGCTGTTTTCATGAGGCGCAAAGCTTTGCGATAGCCTTCGGGCTTACTCATACCAAAGTTGCGCTGCGTGCGTTCTTTGGTATCACGGCCCTTTTGATGACCGAGCACCATGCAGGGCGATCCATTGAAGCGGGCCAAACCACCCACAATGGACAAGTCGTCGGCAAAGTGGCGGTCGCCGTGCATTTCCACAAAGTCTGTGAAAATTTCGCGGATGTAATCCAGTGTGTAAGGACGCTCAGGATGACGGGCAATTTTGGTAATTTGCCAGGCCGTCAAGTCTGAGTAAATGTCTTTGGTCAGCTGTTGGCTCTTTTTACTGAGCTGGTCAATTTCTTCGGAAATATCAACGGCTGATTCGCTTTGCACATAGCGAAGTTCTTCAATTTTGCCTTCGAGTTCCGCCACCGGCTGCTCAAAGTCTAGGAATGTGCGCTTGGCCAAAATGGGCCTCCTTTATCTAGCTCAATAATCAACTGGTACGGGGTCGAGAGACCGCCAAATATACCAAGTTGCAACCGTGCTGTAGGGTAGCCACGCCTGCGCGACCTCGCGAGCATCGCTGCGGCTCACGGGTTCGCCTGAAAAATAGTTCTTGCTAATGCCATTGATCAGGCCTACGTCATCTAAGGGCAAGACGTTAGGGCGCATGAGGTGAAAGATCAAAAACATCTCGGCCGTCCAGCGGCCAATGCCCCGAATGGCCACCAATTCATCAATGATGGCTTCATCGTCCATCTGCTGCCATTCTTTGACGCTGACATTTTTGCCATGAAAATTAAGCGCTAAATCAACCAAATATTCAACTTTGCGTGCTGACAATCCGGCGGCGCGCATATCGTCTACTTTCAATTTCAAAACGCCTGCAGGCGTGATTTTTTTGCTCAAGGCAGTAAATTTATGCCATACCGATTGAGCGGCTTTGACTGAAATTTGCTGCCCCACAATGCTACGCGCCAAAGTGACAAAAGCATCTCCGCGCGACACCAAACAGGAATCGCCAAATTGAGGAATCAAGCGCTTCATGACCCTGTCTTTTTTTGACAGATGCGCGCAAGCCGCTGTCCAATACTCAGGTGTCATGGCCTCATCGGAATGGCTCATTAAGCGGTCTCCCAAGTGGTTCCGGCAGTTGAATCTTTGAGCTCAATTCCCTGCTCTAGTAAGAGCTTGCGAATGCGGTCGGCTTCGGCAAAATTCTTGGCCGACTTGGCATCTGCGCGTGCTTGAATGTGCGCCTGAATAGCAACTTCATCCAAACCAGTACCAGCCTGCAAGTAGGCAACAGGCTCTTTTTGCAAAATGCCTAAAATATCCCCAAGTGCTTTCAATAAGCCGGCTTGATCGACTGACTTGCTGCGGTTGACTTCTCCCGCCAAATCAAACAGAACCGCCACAGCTTCGGGCGTACCAAAGTCTTCGTCCATGGCGGCTTTGAATCGCGCGGCATAGGGGTTGGCCCAATCTATCTGTACGTTGGAAGGCGCGGCCGCTTGCAAGGCTGTGTAAAGCCGCTTCAGGCCACTTCGCGCATCGTTCAAATTTTGATCCGAGTAATTCAAAGAAGTTCTGTAATGACTTCTGACCAAATAGAAACGCACAGTTTCAGCATCGAATGACTTTAGAACATCGCGAATTGTGAAAAAATTGCCCAGACTTTTGGACATTTTTTCATTGTCAATGTTGATGAAACCGTTGTGCATCCAATACTTAGCAAATTGCTGTCCGGTTGCGCCTTCGCTCTGGGCAATTTCATTTTCATGGTGCGGAAACTGCAAGTCAGCACCGCCTGCGTGAATGTCAAAACTGTTGCCCAGCATTTGACAAGCCATGGCGGAGCATTCAATGTGCCATCCTGGGCGGCCAGGGCCAAATGTGCTGTCCCATTTGACGTCGGCGGGCTCTGAGGTTTTGGCCCCTTTCCACAGCACGAAATCAAGCGGGTCTTCCTTGCCGTCTAAAACTGCCACGCGTTCACCAGCGTGCAACTCGTCAAGTGACTTGCCAGACAACTTGCCATACCCGGGAAACTTGCGCACCGCATAATTCACGTCCCCTTGGGGGGTTCGATAGGCCAGGCCCTTTTCTTCTAGGATGCCAATCATGTGAAGCATTTGCGGCACAAACTCTGTGGCACGGGGTTCTGCTGTAGGTCTGTCTATGCCCAATGCATCAAAGTCTTCATGCATGGAGTCAACCATGCGATTTGTCAGGGCTCGGATGGATTCGCCATTTTCAACAGCACGCTTGATGATTTTGTCGTCAATGTCGGTGATGTTTCGAATGTGAGTGACTTTGTAACCACTGACTTTGAGCCACCGCTGAACCACATCAAAGGCTACGTTAGACCTGGCATGACCCACATGGCAAAAATCAAATACAGTCATGCCGCAAACGTACATGCGAACGTGACCCGCTTCTAAAGGAGTAAATTTTTCAACCGCTCGGGACAGCGTGTTGTAAATGCGCAAGCTCATGAAATACTGTATTTTTCTTGTAAGGGTGCAAAAAGGGGCTGCAGCCCCATAGTTGTTGCAATGGCAGACCAAGACAGCGGCCTCCGTTACAATTAGATTCAGTATAAGGCCCAAATAAGTCACTGGCAAAGTCAAACTTTAGAACAAACTAGCCCTTTTCAAGCCATTTAGCCAGTATTTCACATCTCAAAATTTATCCATATGTGCCATCGTTGGGTTCTATCTCGTGTTTTACCCATCTTGCTCTGTTTTGGTAGCAGCTTGACATGGGCCAATGGCAGTGAAGAAATTGAAGAACTTATTCGAAACAAGCAATGGCCACAAGCGCAGCAAAAGCTTCAATTGGCCATCAAGCAAACTGCCCCAACGGCAAGCACACCCCTCTCGCCACAGTTTCGCTTCATGAGCAGTCAAATTTTGGCGGGTCAAGGGCAAGTTGCCAAAGCTGTACAAGAACTTCAAGCCCTTATTCAAGAATTCCCTGAACTACCAGAACCCTACAACAACTTAGGCGTACTTTTAGCAGCACAGGGGCAATACGATGAGGCCTTGTCGGCACTCACCTCGGCAATTCAAGCGCGGCCCAGTTACAAAATTGCACTTCAAAATTTAGGCGACTTGTATACCGCCATGGCCCAACAAGCCTACGCACAAGCCAAAAACGCCAAAGAAGGCCCTAAGCTGTTGCCCTTGCCAACTCCCTCTGCGGCTACCACCACCACAACCAACACACAGACCTTGCGTTAATTGCCATGACTCCAAACCTTTTTCGCCAAAAAATAGGGGCTCTTTTCAGTGCATGGGTGCTGGCTTTGGGCATGGCGGTGACCCCTTTGCAGAGTCAGGCTCAAGAAGCACCCAAAGTCAAAATTGCCACCAACATGGGCGACATCATGGTGGAGCTCTATCCTGACAAGGCCCCCAAAACAGTGGCCAACTTCCTTCAGTATGTCAAAGACAAACACTACAACGGCACCATTTTTCACAGGGTCATTGCCAACTTCATGGTTCAAGGCGGCGGCTACGATGCCCAATACAAAGAACGCCCAACCAGGGCACCCGTTCAGCATGAGGGCAGACAGGCCATGCTTGCGGGCTTGAAAAATCAGCCCGGTTTTTTGGCCATGGCCAGAACCAACGACCCGCAATCTGCCACAGCACAGTTTTTCATTAACACCGCTGAAAACGCTTTTCTAGACCCTACGCCCATCCCCGATGGCGATCCCATCAAACGCTTTGAATACAGAGGGCAGGTCTACGAAAACGTGCCGCGCGAGAATTTGCTCAATGCCCTACAACTTTTCGGTTATACGGTTTTTGGCAAAGTCACCTCCGGCATGGACGTCATAGATAAAATCAGAGCTATACCAACAGGCATGGGCGGCACGTTTAGAACAGATGTTCCAAAAACGCCAGTTGTCATTCTTTCAATCACTTTGGTGCAATAACCATGAGCAATCCTCAAGTCGAACTCCACATCGCCGGCAAAGGCGTCATCCTCATTGAACTCGAAGCTGAAAAAGCGCCCTTGAGCGCTGAGAACTTTCTGCACTACGTGAACAAGGGCCACTATGACAACACCATTTTTCACCGCGTTATTCCTAGCTTCATGATTCAAGGCGGCGGCTTTGAACCCAACATGGAACAGAAGCATTCCGATGCAGCCATTCAGAATGAAGGTAACAACGGTTTGAAAAATACGAAGTACAGCTTGGCCATGGCACGCACGCAAGCGCCCCACTCCGCCACTGCGCAGTTCTTTATTAACACCGCCGATAACGAATTCTTGAACCACACAGCGCCGTCCCTGCAAGGCTGGGGCTATGCCGTGTTTGCACATGTGGTGTCGGGTACCGAAATTGTGAATGACATTGAAGGCGTAACAACTGGCCGCAATGGCTTCCATGACGACGTGCCCAAAGAACCCATCATCATTGAAAAGGCTGTCGCGCTTTAATTTGCGCGTCCGCCCATTTCCATGACTGCATCCGTGTTGCCGCTTCAGGTGTTTGAAGCACCTGAAATTTGGCGCACTGTAGATTTTATTTCTGACTTGCATTTGCAAGAAAAAGAAACTGCCACATTTGAAGTGTGGCAAGCCTATATGCAAAATACGACCGCTGATGCGGTCTTTATTTTGGGCGACCTGTTCGAGGTTTGGGTCGGCGACGACGCCGCCGAACAGCACTCTTTTCTTCAGAGCTGCGCCACTGTTTTAAAAGACTGTGCATCAAAAAGACAGGTGGCCTTTATGCGGGGCAACCGAGATTTCCTGGTCGGTTCAGCATTTCTCAATGCATGCCATATCATTGATCTGCAAGACCCTACGATACTCAGCTTTGCATCGCAAAGATGGCTTCTCTCGCATGGTGATGCGGGCTGCTTAGGCGACACAAACTACCAAGCCTTTCGGCAGATGGTCAGAAAATCAAGTTGGCAAAATGACTTCTTGGCCAAGCCACTTACTGAAAGAGAGAGCATTGCCAGGCAACTTCGAGCACAAAGCGAAATACTCAAAAAAGATGCCCTTGCGGTCTATGCCGATGTGGCGGATGAATGGTCGTCTCAGTTGCTTCAACAAGCCGGCGCCATGTGCCTTGTTCATGGTCACACCCATCGGCCAGCGCATCACAGCCTGGGTCAAGACACGCTGATGCATCGTTTGGTTTTAAGTGACTGGGATGTAGCATCAACAAGGCCACGCGCCGAAGTACTGCGCTGGCATGTCGAGGGACAAGTTGAACGGATCAACTTGCTAAGCTGAGCTTCAGCGTTGGACTCTCAGCCCTTGTTGAAGCCCTCACTTGATTCAGCTGCGCAACAAATTCTTCAAAGCATTTTGCAAACGCCGCGCCACCTTAGGGTCGTGCGTCGATGACAAAACTGCCGTGACATCTAAGGCCCAGGTTTGATCAGGGCCAGGTTGGTTTTTGCGAGTGAGCAATTGAAGTTGCAATGCGCGTCGCTCATTCAAATTCTCTGCAGGGGTTGGCACTTCTGCAGCCATCTCCAAACGCAAAATAGCTTCTCCTGCACTGGCTGCAGGCGCCTGGCTGACTGCTTGTGACCATGCAGACCTTGCAGCAGCATTCACATTGCGACCCAAATCTTGCGCCGTGGGCACCAAGTCGGCTTGGCGCTTTTCCCATGCAGCAAGCAAGTGGGTTAAGGACTCGCCGTGGGCCTGGGTAGCCAGCTTGCGCAAAGCCATTTCAGCGTGTTCCATGGCATCGCGTTGGGCTCTGAACGCGGCATCTCCAAGGCGAGGGCCACGCTCTTCACGCTCAGGGCGATCACCTCGATCTCCACGGTCAAAACGACCCCCGCTCTTATCGCTAAAACCACCTTTGTCAGAACGTGGTGCGCCTTTGCCATCTCTGCGATCCCCAGGCCCACCGCGACCTGCAGAAGCGGGGACTGATTTCTTTTGGCCTGGTCGGTCATCGCCACGCATGGCCACCAAGGGGCGAGCGGGTTTCGGTGCTTCAACAGGCTTTACGGACTCGGTATTTTCTACTGAAGGAGAATCAATTTCAACTGCATTGGATTCTGCTGCAATTGTTTCATCTGAATCCGTTTCACCTGCAGCTGAATCTGGAGCAGATTGTGCTGTTTCTGGGGCGCTGAGTTTTACAGCCTTGGGCACAGCCATCACTTCGGCATTGGCCATAGCTTGACCTTTCAAAGCGGCGTCCAAAGCAGCCATGGCTGTCTTGATTTTTTGAACATCACCGGAGGCGTTGGCAACTTTCAAGTCATTGGATGCATCGAGCACCATGCGGTCGTGGGCCGACATGGGAGCATTTGAAACGTGCTCGCGCGAGCTGGTCTTGCGACTGAAAGCCTCGTCAATGGGTTTGCGAAAAGCCTCCCACATTTTTTGTTCAATGCGTCGATCCATGGGAACGCTTTGAGCTTCTGTTTGCCAATTTTGTTGCAAGGCCTTGACCCCATCAACTCTCAAAACAGGCGCTGCGCCAAGCTGCTCGGCTTCTGCAATCAAAGCTTGACGCCTTGCGGTGCTGGCTTTCTGAGCGGCTTCCAAAGGTGCCGCGGCATTGTGCAGGGCTTGCTTCCAAAGGGGTTGCAGTTCTGCAAAGGCTTTCTCACTCAAATGTCCCGCCGAGCGCCAGCGATCGCCAAACTGATGCAAAGACCGCAAGTGCGTGCGCCAATCTGCGTTATGCGCATTGGCCTCACCCCAGGCCTTGACCTCTTCAATCAATGTCAAGCGTTGAGCGCGGTGCTCACTGGCTTCGTGTTTGATTTTGTCCAACCAAGTTTGAACTACTTTGTAGGCATTGTTGCATGCAGCATCGAAACGCTTCCACAAAGCATGATTTGGCAAGCCACCTTGATCGGCTTTTTTCCATTCTTCACGCAACTGGCGCAAAGCGTCCTGCATTTTTCGACCGCCTACGGTGGGCTCAAGGTAAAACTCTTCTTTGGCTGGGGCTGGGGCTGAGTCAGTAGCCGTCGTTTCTGCCACGTGGTTTGCTGAATCATTGGCAACAGTCTCATTGGCAACACTTTCCTTGCCAACTTCAGGCTCGACCACTTTCTCGGCATCCTCTTTTGAAACTACTTGTGCGTCACCGTCGGCCACTGGCGCGTCTTTGGTTTTAACGGGTACTTTTTTGAACAGCCCTTCAGCCTTCAAAACCAATGCCAAACGCAATTGATCAGCAATATGTCTTTGCCAACCTTCTGCATCACCTGCAGCGATTAATGCGTCATGAACTTTCAAGTCCATGTTGGTGTCCATATTGCGCCCATGGTCCTTGAGCGCTTGTTTGAGCAGCAACAAGTTGGCCTCATTGTTCTCAGCCGCCAAGACCGTCATGGCCCCTGTGACGGCTTGATTGGCGGCTTCGCGCAAAGCCAATCTTTGAGCAGGATCCATTTTGGTGTTGCTGACTTTTGGCGTTTTAGCTGGCTTGATCTCCGTCTCAGCCGTTGATTCTTCACTGCTAGGTTGCAGCGCATTTGAAACGGCTGAATGATCTTTATTGGGTGCTTCTTTGACTGCATGAACATTGGCATGCCCACCTTGACCACCTTGACCACCCTGACCCCCTCGTGCCAAGCGAACTTCTTCGGCCCATACTGGTACTGGCGGCAAAGCTTTGTTCGAATCATCTCTAGCCGCTGTAGCCTGAAACAACGCAGCTTCAAAGGCTTCCCAAACACTGCCTAACTGGTGACGGGAGGCCTCGAGTTGGGGTGGGAATTTCAGATCGACACTGTGCCAAGAGGGATCTTCTGTGATGGCATGGGCTTGTTGGTGCCAGTGCGCCACATCGGACTGCAAGGGTTCATTGGCGGCGCCTGCTTCTTTCAAACTTTTGGTAGAAAGAACCTCAATGCGCTGCGCCAAAAGCACGGCTGTTTCGCGCTGCACCATGACTTGGTGCTGTAAATCTTCAACAGCTTTGATTTTTTCATTCAACTGAAGCTTGAGGCTGGCCAGCGGTTCGCGTGACAGCGGCGCACCTGCTTTGGCAGCATCTCTTTGCCATGCCATGGCATCGGCAATGTTCAACCGCGAAGAAGTTAGCATGGCATTGGCGCGGTCAGCCCATTCAGCAGCCAAGACATCTTGGCCATGCAAGCGCTTCAACTCATCAAGCTTTTCGCGAAGCACTTTGGCAGCGCCTTTGTCACGCGTGGAAACTTCTTTGTACACGTGTTGCAAAACTTCGTGGGGTGGCTCTGAGAGAAGCCAATGACGTAACTTGGCTGCACGCTCACCGGATGTTTGTGCGGTAAAGGCACCCCCGGTTAAGTTGTCTAGGGCTTGCAAGTCTGGGGTCTTAGGAGAGGAAGAAGTCACAGTCACAACACAAAAAGATAAAGAAGCTATTTTCACCGAGGAAGGCAGGCCTCGATATGCTGAAAGCATCTATTTTCGATTTTTTTTATAATTCGCAGCACTTCCACTCTACTTCAACTTGTGTCTCAACCAACTTTTCAGGAAACCGCTGCGCAATGGTCCCTTCGCTTTTGGCGCGGACTGTTGACATTTGGGGGCGACATTGGGCGTGGCTTTGTGAACATTTCCCACCACAGTTTTGCCATGTTGGGCCTGCTTGCACTGATCCTCAGCATGCTGGCTCTGGCACGGCCTGAGATTCGCACTTTGACTGTGCAAAGTGTGCAGGGCTGGCTGTTTACCCGACTGCAGATTTCAGAATCTGAAGATGAACAGCAACAAGTGTTGCTAAGAAGCTTGGCTGCGGCCTCAACCGACCTCAGCCCGCTTCAAATGACTTTGGTTCAAGCCGTGAGAAGCAAATACAAAATTGCGCCAGAACCGTTAAATGCCTTGATATTGGAGGTATTTGACTTGGCCGATCGGTCAGCACTTGACGCCACCCTCATTCTGGCGGTCATTGGGGTGGAGTCCAACTACAACCCCTTTGCCAACAGCCCAACAGGCGCAAAAGGCCTGATGCAAGTAATACCCGAGGTTCACTCTGAACAATTCACCCCCTACGGCGGGACCATGGCCATTTTTGACCCTAAAACAAACCTGCGCATTGGGGTCAAAATTCTCAAAGAATGCATCAATTTGACTGGTAGCCTGGAGGAAGGTCTTCGACTTTACAAGGCGGGTGAAGAATCTGTTTCTCAAGAAACTGAGTACATTTCTAGGGTGATGGCCGAACAAGAACGACTGAAACAAGCCATCCCCAAAAATTCCAAAGAGGCCGATACCAAGGCAAGCCCCAACCCGAACACTAGCCCCAAAAAGTAATCCGAGGCGGAATATCCTAAAAAAACAAGCGGCCAAAATTAACCTGGACAGAAGCATCTAAGCACCACCTCGGCTACACTCAGGGTGTGCGCAACTGGCGATAGGATTTTGGCCCCTGCTAACACTAGCTGGCCAGATTCTGACGTGGAAATTGGAGGGCTCGGCCCCGCCTACAACCACTGGGGAGCGTGCACCTTGTCCAAGTCGTTTAAGGGCACAAGGTTTCAGCCGTTCGCCTGGGCAGCACTTGCCATTTAGAATTTTTTAACACTTCACTTGAGCAAGAAACCATCCTTTGAAGGCCTGCCATGTATTCAAGAAATATTCTGATTGAACAAACCGATCCCGAGATTTTTGCTGCCATTCAGGCTGAAAACGCCCGCCAAGAGCATCACATTGAGTTGATTGCCAGCGAAAACTACGCCTCACCGGCCGTCATGGCGGCTCAAGGCTCACAACTCACCAACAAGTACGCAGAAGGCTACCCTGGCAGACGCTACTATGGTGGCTGCGAGTTTGTAGACATTGCCGAGCAATTGGCCATTGACCGCGTCAAACAAATCTTTGGCGCTGACGCTGCCAATGTGCAACCGCATTGCGGCGCATCGGCCAATGAGGCTGTATTTTTGGCATTCTTAAAACCCGGCGACACCATCATGGGCATGAGCTTGGCCGAAGGCGGCCACCTCACACACGGCATGCCCTTGAACATCAGCGGCAAGTGGTTCAACGTGGTCAGCTATGGCCTTGATGCCAACGAAGTCATTGACTACGGTGCCATGGAGAAAAAGGCGCACGAAACCAAACCCAAGCTCATCATTGCTGGCGCGTCGGCCTACAGTTTGCACATTGACTTTGCACGCTTTGCCAAAGTAGCTAAAGAAGTCGGCGCCATTTTCCTGGTTGATATGGCGCACTATGCAGGTCTCATTGCGGCAGGTGTTTATCCCAACCCCGTGCCCTACGCCGACGTAGTGACATCGACCACGCACAAGAGCTTGCGCGGACCTCGCGGCGGCATCATCTTGATGAAAGCTGAACACGAAAAAGCCATCAACAGCGCTATCTTCCCTGGCCTGCAAGGCGGCCCGCTCATGCACGTCATTGCTGCCAAGGCCGTGGCCTTCAAAGAAGCCATGGCCCCGGGTTTCAAGGCCTACCAACAACAGGTCATCAAGAACGCCCAAATCGTGGCCGAAACACTCACACAACGCGGTCTGCGCATTGTGAGCGGTGGCACCCAAAGTCACGTCATGTTGGTCGATTTGCGGCCCAAAGGCATTACTGGCAAAGAAGCTGAAGCGGTCTTGGGCCAGGCCCACATGACCATCAACAAAAACGCCATCCCCAACGACCCTGAAAAACCCATGGTCACCAGCGGCGTGCGCATTGGCACACCCGCCATGACCACCCGCGGCTTCATGGACGAAGAGGCGCGCATCACAGCCAACCTCATTGCCGATGTGCTCGACAACCCACGCGATCCTGCCAACATTGAAGCTGTGCGCATCAAGGTCAATGCCTTGACCGCACGTTTCCCTGTTTACAAATGAAGTGTCCCTTCTGCAGCCACAACGACACCCAAGTGGTGGAAACACGTCTGGCTGAAGACGGCGACCTCATTCGCCGTCGCCGTCAATGTGCAGCGTGTGAAAAACGTTTCACCACCTACGAGCGGCCAGAAGTGAACTTTCCGGCCATCGTGAAAAAAGATGGCAGACGCATTGAGTACGAGCGCTTGAAGTTGCGCGCCAGCATGAACTTGGCGCTGCGCAAACGACCCGTGAGCATTGAGCAAGTTGATTCAGCCATTGAGCGTATTGAAGAAAAGTTATTGAACTTGGCACAACGAGAAGTAGCCTCTAACAAAATTGGCGAGTTGGTCATGCGCGAATTGAAAAAGCTCGACAAAGTGGCCTACGTTCGATTTGCAAGCGTCTACCGCAGCTTTGAAGACATAGACGACTTCAAGTTGCTGGTGGACGAAGTAAGTAAATAGATTCAAGGGCAGATGGCGATCTGCCCTTTGTCTAAGCGGGCACGGCCCACTGCATTCACCACCAACAACCACCCCTCCTTGGCTTTCGCACCGCTCTCACAAAAGGTGATGGTGCCCGCTTGAAAAGCACCATTCAACAACAAGCTGCGACCACTTGCGCCAAAAGATACATACCGGCCGACAGTGGCATTGCCTGTGGCAGAAACTTTGGGGTTGATGCGCGATCGTTGCTGTAGCAGGGGCTCTCCTTGGTCCCATAGACCATTGCTGTTGGTGTCTTCAAACACCAACCAGCCTTGATGCCAGGCTGCTGTACTGCCACTGTAAGCACATGCTGTTGGCAATTCGAGCTGCAAGCTTGAGTCGAATGCAGCCGCACACAGCGTGACGCGTCGTTCTCGGCGCAAGGCTTCGGTTCTAGCGCTGAGAACATCGCTCAGCAAGGCTTCAGAAGCCGCCTGAATGTGAACCCTGTTTTGTAATCCCTTAAAAGAGAGTGCCACCGTACTGCAAAGTACGCCCACGATAAAAAGCATGAAAAGCATTTCGATCAAACTGTAGCCATCAGCTTTTAAAGTGAACTTCATGTTCAGAGCTTCCATGCATGGCGCATGAAAGCACTTGCATTCAGTGCCAATTCGAAAGCGCTGCAAGTCAATGCCAATGGCGCAGCTTGCTCGCAGCGCATGCTCTGTTCATGAGCTCTCCATCATCACTTCAAGTAACGCGCTGCCGTACAGCAGGTTTTACCCTCATTGAGTCTCTTGTTTGTATGGCAATCATTGGCACACTGATGGGCATTGCCTTGCCTCGGCTCGAATTGCAATGGCAAAAAATAAGGCGTCAAGATGCTCAAAATTCACTGATGCAATTACATCTTCGGCAATTGCAATGGCGCGGCTTACATGCCCAATATGCAAGTACTTTGAGCGAGCTCAATTGGGCAGGCACGCACTCCATTTCAAAGCACTACCAATTAAGTCTCCAAAGTAGCAGCGCGCAAGGCTACATCCTGCACGCAACGCCAGTTGGAATGCAAAGTCGCGATACAACTTGCAGCAGTATGAGTCTGCGCATTTCAGAAAATGCCAGAGTGCTCGCAACAAGCAATGCCTCGCTTTTGAACGATGTCGAGGCTTGCTGGAAATGGTAAATCTTTTGGTTGGTATGGCCATGGGTTTAAGTGTGCTAAGTGCCGCAGTTTTTTGGGTTCATTTCCAATGGACCCACGATCGGCAAATTTTAGAAAGAAGCAATGCCCAACAAGAAACTCGGGCCTTGATGGACACTTTGGTGCACGATATTCGGCGGGCTAATTTTTACAGTATCGCCATCGCACCCTCCTCCCCTCAAAATCCCCTTTGTCCCATGCAATTTTGTGGGGCGCCAGAAGATTTCTATGTCACAACTCAACAAATTTTGTTCAGCATTGATCGCAATGAAAATGGGTTAAAAGAAAACAATGAGTGCAGTGGTTTTCGTTTGAATGGCAATCAAATTCAAACCAAAACCTCCTGCCTACCTGTAGTTTGGACATCACTGACACAGCCCAAACATTTAGAAATACTGGCGCTTGAGTTGCATTTGCAATGCAATCAGTCTTCGCCAAACCTAGGTGAAATGTTAGTGATTGAAATTCGCAGCCAAATTTCTACTGAAAAGATACCTCTCACTTGGCGGCGTGGGGTCAGGCTACGCAATTCGGGCGCTCATTTACCCAATGCCGCGTCCAATTGCAGAGACACTGCCACATGAATCAACACAGCGGCATGGCCAACCTTTGGAGCGCAATCTGTCTGATCTTCATCACCAGCTTGCTTGGCTGGATCACACTGCGGTCTGTCATGTCAGAAACCCAAAGAAGTCAGCAGCAATTGTTTGCGGCCCAAGCCTTGGCCAGCAGTGAGTCACTTTTAGAGACCGCCATCGCGCAAATAGACAGCGTTTATTCAGGTCAGGACATTGCCATTGACGCCGCATTTTGGCGCAACGCAAGCAACAACCAATGTCCCACCACCTTGGCATCTCTTCAATGGCAATGTTTAAAGTGGACAGCATCGGCAGTTGGCACGTTTGACCCTCGCATTTCTGCATTGGCATGGCCAGAATCGATCGACGCCACAAACTCTTTTGTGCTTTTTGTACGCGATGTCAGAATGGCACCGCACAAAATCAAAATCACGGCTCAAATCAGCTTGAATTCTGAGCAGCCTGGCGTGGGCAGTCGGGCCACGGTTCAGCAAAGCCTGTACATCCCCATCAGCGCACCATGGACGCCCCCCGATTTAGAACCTGCGCCTCGGCCAGCGCCAGCTGAATGCACACCCATCGAATGGCGCAAACCGTTTGGCAACATCACGCCCGCTCAGCTCAAAGCCATTTCAACAGCCCAATTGCAAAATGGATTAAGCTCACTTTCACAACCCAGCCGAACTGTGTATTGGATTGACAACCCACTCACGTGGACCCAAAGTTTGGGCACCCACAGTGCACCTGTTGTTCTGATTTTTTCAGACATTGCTTGCGCCATTCAATGCCCGCAAATAGCAAACCAAGCCGCCATCACTGGCATGGTTTATTTTCAAAGTGCCAACGCATGCCAAAACCCTGTCGCTCTTCACACCCTCAATCCTGAGGCCTACCACTTTGACTGGCCCATTGGCATCGATGCATCAAGGGTGCAGCGAGTTTCTGGCTCTTGGAAAAACGCAGGATTTTAGGGATGTCATTCCATCATTTGAAGACGCGCTCTCAATTTGGCTTCACGGTTCTAGAGGCCTTATTTGCCAGTGCCGTTTTATCGCTAGGTCTCTTTGGGTCCTTCCAACTCAGCATGGCCAGCATGGCGGCGAATCAATCTCAAAGAAATTTGGACATTGCCAGTGGCTTGGCTCAAGACCTTGCCGAATGCTGGCAAGTGCCAAGCGCATTTTGCACAGCGCAATTTCAGAACTTGCAAAATACTGGCGCACTGAGCACAGAAGCCGGCATTCAATTTGAAAGAAGATGGAACAGCACGGCCATTTCAACTCAAGGCTTGGATCCCAGACTGCTTGAAAATTTACATATTACGGTGAAATGGACAAGCCAAAACAAGATCAATAGCACTTCAGAATTAAGTTGGCAAATAAGACGCGCAAGCACCCCCAATTGGGTTGGCCTTTAACATGTCGTATCCTTGGCATCCATCGATCTCAATCATTGCACCCTATGACAGCCAGCCCCCTTATGCTGAAAGCGCTGAACATCGCCTCAGAGGCCATGCGCATCACATCGCCCAATCCAAGGGTGGGCTGCGTCATTGTGAACAGCCAAGGGAAAATTCTGGGTCAAGGGCATACGCAAAAAGCCGGCGGCTTGCATGCCGAGATGGTGGCCTTACAAGATGCTGCCAACCAAGGCAACAGCGTTGAAGGCGCTACCGTCTACGTCACGCTGGAACCCTGCGCACACCATGGCCGAACGGGCCCATGTTGCGACGCCCTGATTCGGGCCAAAGTTGGCAAAGTGGTGGTAGCCCTATCTGACCCTAACCCAATGGTGGCAGGCCAAGGCATTGATCGCTTGAAAGCGGCTGGCTTAGAAGTTGAAGTTGGCGATGGTGCGCAGCTGGCTGAACAACAAAATCCTGGTTTTTTGAGTCGCATGAGACGGCACAAACCTTGGGTGCGCCTCAAAATGGCAGCGTCTCTGGATGGCCAAACCGCCCTTCAAAATGGCCAAAGCCAATGGATCACGGGCCCAGAAGCTCGCGCTGATGGCCATGCTTGGCGCGCCCGTGCCTGCGCCATCCTCACAGGCATCGGCACTGTTCTAGAAGACGATCCTCTTTTAGATCTTCGGCTTTGCGCCAACTTAGGTATTGCGCCTCGCATGCCGCATTTGGTCATTGTGGACAGCAAACTTGAGACACCCCCGTCGGCCAAGCTGTTTCAACACAGCCAGCCTGGCGCACTCACGCCCAGACAAGTTTGGATTTACGCAGCCAAAGACCATCCCGAAAAAAGATCAGCCTTAGAAGCGCTAGGTGCCCACATTACGGTGCTGCCCAATGACCATGGCAAAGTCGATCTGTCAGCCCTCATGACCGATTTGGCCGAGCGCGAAGTGAATGAATTGCATGTCGAAGCCGGCCACAAACTCAATGGCTCCCTCATTCGCGAAGCTTGCGTTGACGAGTTCTTGGTCTATCTGGCCCCCAAGCTATTGGGCATCGGCCAGGGCATGGCGCATTGGGGCCCTTTACAAGACTTGTCACTAGGCTTGTCCCTCGAATTCACAGAAACACAATTAATCGGTAAAGATTTGCGGGTTTTAGCCAGGGTCACGGCCTGAACAGGCCCAATCCCTGCGAAAATACGCGCCATGTTTACCGGAATCATCACCGGCGTGGGGCGTATCGCCGCCCTCCACGACCTGGGCAGCTCTTTAAGCCATGGCAAGCGACTCACTCTCGAGGTACCCGCTGGGTACCTGGACGATGTCGGCTTGGGTGACAGCATTGCCATCAACGGCGCCTGCATGACCGTTACATCATTCGACTTAGCGGCCCAACAATTCACCATCGACATCTCAGCCGAGTCACTCGACAAAACCAGCGGCCTCGACAAGCTTGGCAAAGTAAACCTGGAAAAAGCCTTGCGTGCGCACGATCGATTGGGTGGCCACATTGTGTCGGGCCATGTCGATGGCATTGGCCATGTGACTCACTTTGCACAGGTCGGCGAAAGCTGGGAACTGCGCATTCAAGCCCCTGTTGGCATGGGCAAATATTTGGCTTACAAAGGCTCGATCACGGTCAATGGGGTCAGCCTCACCGTGAACAACGTGGCAGATTCAAGTGCTGGGTGCGAGTTCAGCATCAACCTCATCCCCCACACTGTGGACAACACCGCGCTCGGCACTTTGCAAAAAGGCAGCGCCGTGAATTTAGAAATTGATTTGATTGCACGTTATGTCGAGCGTATGCTCAACAACGATGCATCGGCCAACTCTGCGGCAGCAGCTTTCTCTACAGCTGTGCCCTCTTGAAAGAAGTAACATGACGACGAATTCTGGCAGTCCCTTGACGCCCGTGCAAATTTCCCCCGTAGAAGACATCGTCGCAGACTTGCGCGCGGGTCGCATCGTGATCATGGTGGACGATGAAGACCGTGAAAATGAAGGCGATTTGTTGGTTGCTTCCGATCACGTCACAGCTGAAGCCATTAACTTCATGGCCCGTTATGGCCGCGGCCTCATTTGTCTAACTCTTACGCGCGAACGTTGCGAGCACTTGAAATTACCCCCCATGGCTGCCAGCAACGGCACCGTTTACAGCACCGCCTTCACCGTTTCAATTGAAGCCGCCGAAGGTGTGACCACCGGCATTTCTGCCGCTGACCGCGCATTGACCGTCAAAGCTGCTGTG
>Ga0209553_1000719_pt1 | contig 16957 bp, 12 predicted proteins | sample LauGreFBDMM110DN_2_FD_188217 | JGI IMG/M metagenome (GOLD analysis project Ga0209553, IMG submission 188217) | Freshwater lake microbial communities from Lake Michigan, USA - Fa13.BD.MM110.DN (SPAdes) (version 2) | ecosystem: Environmental > Aquatic > Freshwater > Lake | place: Lake Michigan...
GACGAAGTGGTAGAGTGGTCGGTACTGGTCCGCGGCCAGTGCTTGCCGCGACTGGGCAAAGCGGCGCAGCGTGGATTCTTGGCCAAGCAGCGCCTCCTGTGCCGCGCGCGTTTCGGTCGCCTGCGAATTCCGATTGGGATCGATGGTCTTGTTCACGATTCGCTCCTTAATGGAAAGTTCCCGTTACTTCCGAAAGTGCCTCGGACTCCGTGAGCTTCGACAGCCTTTAACCGCGTCAGAATCAGGTTGTCCGGGTTTGGCAGGCAAGAATAACGAGACTGGTAGGAAGTTCGAGGCTGCTGTCCTCGTCTAGGAAATACTACAATACTACATCACTCTTGTCTACCCCAAATTTTCTAACAACCGCACCTGCTTTCCCAGCATAGAACGTCACGCTCTATCAGCTATATCAGAGTTTTCCCACAGAAAATATTCCATACTCCATCGCTGTCACTCCACCAGCTCCCCGCAGCCCCAATCACCAGCTGCTTTCTGTCAGAAACCGGTAGCCGCGCGCCTACCTACCGCGCAACGAATACTATTACTTCTGCGGTTCGGTGTCACAAACCCGGAGTCTGTTCAAATTCTAGGTCTGCGATCGGCTCAGCCCTCAAGTCCACAGCGTGCATCGAGGGAATTGTCACTTGCCGGTCATTCGACGTATGACCCAAACAGCCTTTGGAGTAGATGGTTGCTTAGCACCTGTTCACGATTGACCATCACACCAGACACAGCACAAGGTAGGGCGGCATCCCCGCCTCGGCGCACGCCGCAGCCAACAGTGAACATTATTTCAAATTGCACAAACATACCCATAACAATCGCGGCGGCGCACTCCGCCAAGCTGTCAGCAATTCTGAATTCAAGCATCTTGGTCTTACTATTCCCAACTGCCAGCCCGGTGAGATCGTTATGCATGACTTACAGCGGTAGTGAATCAAACTTAGCAGCCAGCCGTGCAGGTGCAGGTGCAGCGAGCGGTATCGGACAGACACCTAGAGCACGGCGCAGCAACCAAGTGATTTCGGTTCAAAGCATTCCTTCACAACCCATATGATCTCTCATTCGATGATAGGTAGCACGATGTGAGAAGGATGCTCGCTATCATGCAGAATCGACTGGAATGCCTTCGCGATTTGAGAATCGACGCCAAAATCATGCCCAGTATTTGGATTACGATCCCACCGGGGGAAACAGCTGGAGGTAATTTGCAGCCGAATGCGGTGGTCGGACATAAATACGTTACTCGTAGCCCAAAGGTCAATCACGTAAGCATACGGCCGTCCCTTTTCCAAAAATGAGGGCGATTCACCCTGTCGAATCCCTCGGTGGCGCGCGCGGACAATCCCGTCCGTCAAAATGATAGAACGACCATCAGGATGCACGTCGGTTAACCGGGCGACAAAGTCCGTGTCACGCGCCGAAGAGATCGCCCACAGGTGCACCTTAATCGGTCCTGTTACCTCCATATCGTGCTCCAGTGGCGCGGTGGTATAAGTGAGTACGTCAGGGCGCTCTTCGATCGCTCTTTGGTCATAAGGGCCAGCCGGGAATTGCGCCGGAAGCAGGGTGGCGCCGCCGCGCACAGGAACTGGGTCAGTGGGATCATAAACAAAATTGTCCGGAGATTCAACGCCAGGCGTTATCAGACTGAGAACGCCATCACGATGCAAAAAATACTCCGCATTCCGGGCACGTGCCAGAGGCCACTCTTGCTCATCACGCCAAACATTGGCCCCCATGACAAAGAGCTTAACTGGCGCCTCTTCCATCAACCCGTTGTCGATACCTTTTAACCAATGGTCAAACCAACGTAACTCGAGCGACTGCAAATCGGTTTTTAGATCAATGGAACCACTATGGGCGCGCATGCCGAAGTTGAGTTCGCCTACGCCATTACCCGATTCTGAATGGCTCCACGGGCCAATCAGCAGTCTCGCTGGTTTGCCAAGGCCGCGCATCGCTAGAAAGTTGGTAATCGTGCCATCCAAACAGATGTCATACCATCCGCCAATATTCAAACTTGGCGCCTCCACCTCGGATTGGCGCCCAAGAATTAGGGCAGATGCGAGCGGCTCGACCGTGCAATTCAAATCCGACAAAAGCATGTTCCTAAAATCCGGAGCGACTTCCTGCCTGCGCAAAGGCGCAAACTCACCAAGCGGCAGCGACCAATAACCTGCTGTCCCCAAAGCATCGATCTCGTCGCACAACCCCGTCACTGCCGCCACCTGCCCAACCAGATCCCCGCCGTGCCGTCGCATGAGCACATTGATACCCATGTTGAGATTCCAAGCAGCCATCAATCCTAGTTCAAGGGCGCCGCCCCGATAAATGACACCGCTCAAAGGGTCGGCCCAGGTCTCGTAGGGCACAATCGCCTTCAGAGCAAGCGGATGGCGCAGAGCAGCCGCCCATTGCGTGAAACCAAAATAAGAAGCGCCGAACATCCCAACCTGCCCATCAGCGTATGGCAGCGCCGCGGCCCACGCGATTGAATCCTCACCATCGTCACCCTCGTGGACAAATGGCTGCCAGACACCTTCAGAAGTTCCACAACCGCGGGTATCCTGCACGATCACGACATAACCTCGCCGTGATGCCTGGACAGGGTCTAAGAGCGCAGCGCCCACAGGCAAATCTTTGCCATACGGCAGCCGATTCAACAATACAGGCCACTGCCCATCGCCAGTCGGCCGAAAAATATTTGCACGCAAAACCACGCCATCCCGCATCACCACGGGGACATTCAGTTCTACGTTGATCGCTAAAAACAGTTCTGGCATGTAATTAGTCTCCGCAATTTCGCACCAACACTACCGGGCCGGGATGCGGTGCAAAAGCAGGTACCTATAGTTCCTAGAATCTATCGCGCAACTGTCCGTGCCCTAGGGGTCATCGCGCCACGCCTCATCAGTACCGAGAATGCTGCGCTGGAGAAACCGTGTGGACCAAATCAAATATATATCCCCATGCCTCAGGCGGAACTGCAACACTCGATCACCCTTCTTTTGCCAGCAATGTTTAGTCCCTAGCCACTTCAGCCAATTCTAACTCGCGTATTATAAAATACTTTTCTTTGGATTTCATCAAACGGCTACATCGCAATCCATTAAGACAGGCAGTGACGCCAGTCAAATAATTCAAGATCCCAAATTTCCGCGAGTCGAAACCGCCCACGAGTACATTCCACCCTCACGGCTTCGCAGCCAGATTCCAGGTATGCAGCGCTTATCTACATTCGCAATTCGTGCCGGAGTACCGCCTCACCAAAGCCGTCGGATAAAAGCCTTCCATGTGCGGGCGGGTTTTTATCACTACCTCAACATAAAAACATAACTGACCACTAAACGATTTCTAAGTAATCCCGTTCAGGCAATTTCGGGAAAGCCGCAGTGGGCAACTGTTGATACCAATACACAACTGAGGCAATATCATCCTGCAAAGGCAAATACCTTCTATCTTTTCGCCAACCAAGTGCCTGAATTGTCACGCTCAATCTATGCTTGAATCTAATCGGGTCAGTGATATGCCACCGATACATGCCAAAGCGCATCTGTGATTTATAAACTCCGTCTGGTTGTAGGACTTGGTGCAGGCCAGTGTAAGGAGTACTAAATGTTTGATACTGCTTAGATTCCTGATTCTCGAAATTATATGAACCACAAAAATAATCCTCAGTACCCGTACCGCAAATAGTCGGAAACCATGTATCACCATCCATAAAAAATTTGATTTCACCTTCACCCCACCAACCACTGTTATTCACACCCCAGGCCATATAAGTGCCCACATAATGTCCTTGACCCTGCACACCCTCGAGTAAGGTGCAATCATTCTTGAAAGGTAACGGGTTTACGCGGCGAAACTGTGCGTGAAAGTAGCCTGCAGCATCCGGCACCTCGGTCAGTACATAATTAATTTGATAATAGAGAACCATATCTTCATCAGCTATATTTGTCATGGTGACACGGCAGCGCTTCCGAAAAGGCATTTCCCAATAGCAATTAAAAGCACTGCCGGGGTTGACGCACACGGCGAGCGAGGAAAGCTGTGCATACTTACCCCAGCCACTAGCAAAAAAATCACCCACTGGGCACTCCACCGATGGCTGCTCTTGCTCGTCCCAATAGATTCGCAAAATATTAAAACGCCAATTCCCCAGAGGTGTCATCCAAATTTGTTGAATCGCTCCGGATCCCGAAATATCAGCCAAGGAAAAAGTTTCTCCTGCTTTGATGATGACTGAAGGCGAAATCTTCCACCCCTGACCAAGTCCTTGCGCATGTTTTGCACCAGTGCCCTCAGTAGCCACCCCACCTTTGCCTTTTTCACCAGTGAAGTTTTCAGGACTAATCGAACGTGTTTCCGCATTGGAAAGTAAAGACAGATTGCCTAGATGTATGCCCAGACCACTGAATGATGTCATGCCTCTCTCCTGTGCCGCAGACTGGTGACTTTAGCGTCGACGCTTCTGCCGCTAGCGCAAGCTAGCTTCGCGGGCTTGCATCGCGCAGGCAGCCACCATACTAGCAGCCAGTCCGCTAAGCCAATACAACCCACTCCCATACCGCAAAGAAAATAGTTCCTAAGTTACCTTTCTCAAAGATCTCAGGAATACAAATACATTCTTCGAATGTTTTAAGTAGCAGTGTGCTCATTCTCTATTCCATAAGTGCCCGCGACTCGTCCGACCGATAGTACTTAGCCTTTGAGGCCAGATCGAACCATGCCTTCGATGATCCAGCGCTGCGCCACCAAGAAAATGGTCAGCACCGGTAGGATCGCAAGCGTGACCGCCGCCAGAATGACGGATGGGTTGCCGACGCCCATGTAACTCCGGAGCGCACCGATGCCCAGCGGCAGTGTCATCTTTTCCCAAGTGTTAATGAAAATCAGCGGCTGGAAGTAAGCGTTCCAAGTCCAGTTGAAGGTTAGGACGCCCAGGGCGGCTAGGGCTGGCCCGGCAAGCGGTATGGCGATATAAAAATAGGTTATCCAGTAACCAGCACCGTCAATCTTGGCAGCATCGACCAGCTCCTGCGGAAGCGTCAAGAAGTGCTGGCGCATAAGAAAAACGCCAAAAGGACTGGTCAGCGCCGGCAGAATCAAAGCATAAAGGCTATCGATCAGGCCCAAGTTCTTCATAATAATAAACACCGGGATAATGGTCACCTGCGCAGGCACCATCAAAGCGGCCAGTAACAGGATAAATAAAACGTTTTTTCCCGGAAAACGAAGGCGGGCGAATGCATAGCCGGCCATAGAGCAAGTAATCAACTGTCCAAGAGTCACAAATGCGGTGACGAACATGCTATTCCCGACTAGGCGTATAACCGGCACTGAACTATCGAATACAGCCTCGTAATTCTCCCAATGCCACGAGGTTGGAAGAAATGCGGGGGGCAGATTAAATGATTCATGACTTGCGCGCAGGGAAGTGGAAAACATCCAAAGCAGCGGTAACAGCATTAAAAGAGCGCCGATACCTAGAAAAAACAGGGCGATAAGCTGGAGCCAATCGATGCGGAATCGAAATGGCCTGCCACCATTTCTGGGTTGGATTGATGGGAAGTTTGCCATATAAAAACCTTAAAATCAATCAAGCGGCGAGCGCCGGCTTAATCGTTGTGGACCCAAGTCTGGCTCAAGCGGAACTGGAGCAGAGTCAGGCCCATGATCACGACAAATAAAGTCAGCGCAACGGCTGAGGCGTAACCCATGCGGAAGTTTTGGAAAGCCTCTTGATAAATGTACATGACCACAGTCCGGCTTGCGTCGCCGGGACCGCCGACGGTGAGTATCTGCACCGAGTCGAACATCTGCAATGCGCCAATCATATTGATTACGAATAGGAAGAACATGGTTGGGGAAATAAGCGGCAGGGTAATGCGTCGCAGGATTTGCCAGCGGTTGGCACCGTCGATAGCGGCCGCCTCGTAATAATCAGACGGGATGCCCTGCAACCCCGCTAGGTAGACGATCATGCAGAACCCGCAGTTCTTCCAGACATCGAGGATAATCACAGCCGGTTTCACTAGGTATTGGTTACCTAGCCAATGCAACGGTGAAATCCCGACCAGACCGAGGTAATAATTTATCAGCCCGGTATCCTTCTGGAACATAAACTGCCAAATGACTGCACAGTAGACCAAGGCAATCAGTACCGGAAAAAAATAGGCGGTACGGAAAAAATACCGCATTCCCGCGGGCATTTTCTGGTTGATTAGCACCGCCAGCACTAGGCCGAACAAATTGTTTCCAATTACTGCAAACACCGTCAGAAAGATCGTGTTGAGATATATGTCTTGAAGACGGGGGTCGGCGAACATGCGGGCGTAGTTCTGGATGCCGATAAATATTGGCGGCGTCAGGATCTCGTATCTGGTGAAGCTGAGGACAATTGTTGCGATTATCGGGACAATAATAAACACCAAGAAACCGACCACAGTCGGTAGAATGAACAGGTGGGCGGCTAGCGTTTCTCGCTGAGCTTCACTTAGTGCCACACCTGCACGGCTAGGTCGCGTTGAAAACGACGCCATATCGCGCTCCTATATTTGTGATGCTTAGTGAAGAAACTTGAAAAATAAAAACAATTTCACTTTACCAAGCATTCATGCGGTCCGCACCAGGTGAGCCACTCGATAGCCTTTAGATCAACCGCGTTCTCTACCCCACGGAACGCACGCCAATCGAATGGCGCTTTTCCATAAGGATAGAGAACGCGAGCGGAGCAAATGGTTTAAGGACTGGCTTAACCGCCTAACTTGGCCATGAGATCAGAAATTTCCGCGTGGGCAGCAGCCGTCGCATCTTTGGGCTGGACGGAATCACTCATCATGGTGCCGAAATGGCGCATGAAAACCTGCTCTACCTCCGCAAAATTAGTGGGCGATGGCACCGGCTTTGCATCTTTGAGACAACCATAAAATATCTTGGCGTTGGGCGGACTGCTAAGGAATTCCTTACCCTCTGCTACCGACCGACGCGCTGGGATGGCCACGCCTGCCTCAGCAGTGGCCTGCATCGTCTCCAAGCCGGCAAGCTCCTTGATAACCTCCCACGCTAGTTCAGGATTCTTGGAAATTTTGGGGATACCCCAGCCACCCACGCCGAAGACGGATGTAGCAGTTTTTTTGCGCGGCCAGTACTGCACATCGTAATCCGAAAACTTATTCGCAATATAGCTTTGGATAGGCCAGTGGCCGGCTGCAGTCATGGCCATCTTACCTGCCGCAAAAAGCTCACCATTATTTGTGCCCTCAGTAGTCGGGGAAACCTTGTGCTTATAGACTAGGTCATAGAGGAATTGCATAGCTTCTAGAGACCCTGGATTGTCAAGATTTGACTTAGTCCAGTCATCGGTCAGGGTACCGGAGCCTGTCGCAGTCAAAAACCACGGCTGCAGCCCGAAATTGAACGCTGGAATGCCGAAGCCCCACACCTTATTATTACCCTCGCCTGTAGTCAATTTCTGGGCGGTTGACAAGAAGTCATCCCAAGTCCAGTCTTCTTTGGGCGGCTCGATCCCAGCTTCCTTGAATATCTTGGTGTTGTAATGAATACACATGTTGTTCCACGAATCGGGCACGAGGAAATTCTTGCCCTTGTACATCAATGAATTTTTTAGGGCAGGAGCAATATCATTCACTAGCTCGGCACTGGAGGGCACAGCCATCAAGTCGTCGATTGGGCGCATGAAGTCCTTGGAGACCACCATGTAATTACCTTCAATAGCGATATGCAGAATATCCAGAGCCTGACCGCCAGCCACGGCAGTGGCGAACTTCTGGGTGAAGGCACCCCACGATTCGACCGCAACGAAGGTATCCACGATTTCGACATTAGGATATCTTTTCTTGAAACGGGCGTAGGCAGCGTCATAAACCACTTTGTCGGCGGCACCACCAAAGTTGAACATATTAATGGTGGCCTTGATATCGGCCGGCGGCGCTTGAAATGCAGCGCCCGAACTTGCTCCAGCACCGGGCGCAGCAGGAGCACAGGCCGCAAATGTTACTCCCGACGTAACTAATCCTGCCACCTTCAAGAAATTTCGACGGTCAAGCTTTCGCGTATACATTTTTTTCTCCTGACTATAAAAACTATGGCACCATACCACTTGTCTATTTGATGCCCCAAAATTAATTTCAAATTCTATGCATTTACGGCTTATTGTCAAGGCTCACTTTTTCATCTACACACAGCTAATTTTCACAGAGTCATAGGATCGATGAGCACGCCCACCGCGCAGCTATTGCGAACACCCCACACGTGCAAATCCAACAGCGCCACTTCAAACCATGGCCGACTGGGGTTACCGCCTTGATCGTCCATATTTGTTCCTAAGTCACCCAATGAAGTGGTTTGATTTGTGAGGCTTGACGGGCGCAGATATGTTATGCTAAGATTAGGAGGGGGCATTTAGCACTACCGTCTGCGTCACCTAACATTTTTTGGCAATAGGCGCAGTTTTACTTCAGCTGTCTTTTGAATTCGAATCACGTAATTTGGAGATTATCAATGTCATCACATCGCAAGCAAGTTCCTCTGCCAGCTACCCGCGACAAATTCCTTTATCAAAACGAAAAAACCACCCAAATCAGCTTCCCTTTAGGTGGTATCGGCACGGGCTGCATTGGCGTAGCTGGTAACGGGCGGCTGATTGACTGGGAGATTTTCAACCGACCCAGCAAAGGCAGTGTCAATGGCTTCTCCCATTTTGCTATTCGAGCAGAGCAGGACGGCCAGACCATCGATACCCGCATTCTCCACGGCGATCTCCACCCACCATACGAGGGCGAACTGCGCGCCCCCCGATTTAACAGCTTTGGCTGGGGGCCGCGCAGGGAATATATGACCGGTCTGCCCCATTTCAAAAGTGTGGATTTCCGGGGCGAATTCCCATTGGCTGAACTGAGCTATCGGGATGAGACCTTTCCCGGTCAAGTGCAGCTTCTCGCCTTCAATCCGTTCATCCCCACAAACGCCGATGACTCCAGCATTCCAGCCGCCTTCTTTGAGTTCAGTGTGACCAACACGAACACCTCCCCGTTGACCTACACATTGGTCGGCGCGCTAACCAATCCCCTTGCGGCTCGGCGACTAAACACTATAGAAAAGAGTGCCGGAGTTCACGCCCTTCATCTGCGCTCCGAGAGCCTGACACCGGACGACATCGCCTACGGCGATCTCACACTGGCGACCGATGCGGGGCTGGCCGACGATGCGTCGGTGAGCTGGCAGCAGTATTGGTACCGGGGCACCTGGTTCGATAATCTGGAAGTTTACTGGGACGATTTAACCAAACCGGGGCCGATGAAAAACCGTGTCTACGCCGAAGATGCTGCGGCGACCGGTGTGCGCTTTAGCGAGAACGACACTGGCGTGCTGGGCGTGCATGTGCCGGTGGCTCCCGGCGAGACCCGACGCGTCCGCTTTGTGATCAGTTGGAGCTTCCCCACCTGTCACAACTATTGGAGTCCCAGCCCAGACAAGCCCACTTGGAAGAACTACTACGCCACCCGCTGGACCGATTCCCTGGACAGCGCCCACTATGCACTGACCCAGTGGGATCGCCTCTACTCCGAGACGCGCCGCTTCAAAGACTCGCTCTTTGCGTCTACCATCCCAGCTGCCGCGCTGGATGCAGTCTCAGCGAATATCTCCATTCTCAAATCGCCCACCTCTCTGCGCCTGGAGGATGGTACTTTCTACGGTTGGGAGGGGCTGCACCCTGATGCGGGCTGCTGCGAGGGTAGCTGCACACATGTCTGGAACTACCAGCAGGCGTTGCCTTTTCTCTTCCCCGCGCTAGAGCGATCCATGCGCACGGCGGACTATAGCCACAATCTGCTCCCGAGCGGGGGAATGCCTTTTCGCGTACAGCTTCCCCTAGGCTCGGAGCCGTGGAACTTTCGCCCCTGCTGTGACGGTCAGTTTGGCGGGGTGATGAAAACCTACCGGGATTGGAAAATCAGCGGCGATGATCGCTGGCTGGCCGAAATCTGGCCTGCCGTCAAAAAATCGGTGGAGTTTGCCTGGAGCGATGAGAATGTGGACCGCTGGGATCCGGAGAAGCGGGGCGTGCTTACTGGTCGCCAGCACCACACTCTAGACATGGAACTCTTCGGGCCGAACTCCTGGCTCACGGGTTTCTACCTGGGCGCACTTAAGGCCGCCAGCGAAATGGCCGCCCATCTGGGCGAGGCGGAGACCGCCGCGGAGTTCCAGGCCATCTTTGCCCGGGGCAAGGCATGGGTGGACGAGCATCTCTTTACTGGCGAATACTACACCCAGCGCATCAACCTAAAAGATCGCGCCATTTTGGAATCCTATGGATCCCAAAATGACGTACTCAACGGCGGCACCGCCCTTGAAGCTTACTGGAACAACGAGCATGGGGAAATCAAATACCAGATTGGCGAGGGCAGTAGCATCGATCAGGTACTGCCCCAGTGGCACGCCTCCCTCTACGGCCTTGGCGATCTCTACGATTCGGCTCAGGTAAAAAAAGCCAGCGCATCAATTTTTAAGCACAATTTTATCCCTGAGATCGGCCGGGTCTACAACCCTTGCCGCATATACTGCCTCAACGACGAGGGCGGTCTGGTCATTTGTGCCTGGCCGGAGGGCAGCCAGAAGCCGCTGATCCCCGCCCCATATTCCCAAGAAACCATGAACGGTTTCGAATATTCGGCTGCCATCCACATGATCATGCAGGGGTTGGTTAAGGAAGGAATGACCTGCATCGAGGCCATCCGTCAACGGTACGACGGCGAGCGGCGCAACCCGTGGAACGAAATTGAATGCGGCAGCAATTACGCCCGCAGTATGGCCTCCTACGCCCTGCTAAACGCCTTTTCCGGCTTCCAGTTCGACATGACCCAGGGCACCATCGGCTTCAACCCCGTGCAGGAAACCGGAGGCGAGTTCCGCACCTTCTGGTCGCTGGATTCGGGCTGGGGTGAATTTGTGAAGCACGGGCCGAGTTGCGAGCTGCGATTGCTATATGGAAAACTTTCTCTGCAAACCATGCATCTGCCCTTTCTAGCCGGTCTTTCGGTGACTGGTGTCTCCCTGCGCGGCAAGCCGACTGCTTTCAGCCGGGACGGCAGCCTGCTGCGTCTCGGCGCGGGCGTTACCATTAGCGCAGGCGAAGTCTTGGAGATTCTCTGCGGGTGACCACACGGATTGCGATTGTGGGTGGCTTCTTGGGTGCCGGAAAAACCACACTCATCTTGCAAGCAGTCCGCAAGTTGGCGGAGCAGGGTTATCGGGTGGGGCTGGTGACAAACGATCAGGGCGAGGATTTGGTGGATACAGCCCTAGCTGAGCAGGCGACAATCCCAGTCACCGAAGTGGCGGGGGGCTGCTTCTGCTGCCGCTTTCCGGATCTGATTGCGGGGTTGCATCGCTTGCAGGAGGTGGCCAAGCCGGACCTGATTCTGGCTGAGCCGGTGGGGAGCTGCACGGACCTGGTCGCCACCGTCCTGCGCCCGCTGGTGCAATTCTACGGCGAGCACTACGAACTAGCCCCTCTAACCGTTCTGCTGGACGCTAGCCGCTCTCTGGACGACTTCTCCGCGGATGTGCGCTATCTCTACCACCAGCAGGTGGCTGAGGCCGAAATTCTGCTGCTCAGCAAAAGCGATCTTGGCGGAGCACCGCCGCACTCCATTGCTTCCACTGACAAACGCATCCATCCCATCTCCGCACGCACGGGGGATGGGGTGAATGAATGGCTCTCCATGATTCTGGGCCAGACGAGCCGCAACCCAGAGGCGCTGCTCATCGACTACGCCCGCTACGCTGAAGCGGAAGCTGCGCTGGGCTGGCTCAACGCCAAGGGGCAGGTGCGTTCCGACTCGCTTTATTCCGCCCGGCACTGGCTCGCCGATCTGCTGACCGCGCTGGAAACCCTCTGCGCGGAACAGAGCGCACCCATCGCCCATATCAAAGCCATGGTCACGACATCCCAGGCCAAAATCAAAGCCAGCATCACCCAAGCCGGTAAAATCACCTGGGATTTGAACTCGGAAGCAGCCGATACCCGTAGCCACGCGTTTCTGCTCAATGCGCGGGTCAACGCTACTCCCGCCCAACTAGAGCAAATCGCACTGCGCGCAATCAAGGCCGCTAAACTAGACAACAGTTCCCGTTATTACCTCGAACACTTCGAGTGCTTCAGTCCTTTGCCGCCCAAACCCTTCCACCGATTACAGTCCTTGACTACCTAATAAGGGCCTGAAAAATCCACGGTTACACAAAGTAGTGTTTTGGGTGCAAAAATATTATGGACCCACAAAGGTGTAGGGTACAGTCCGAATCTGAATGTCCGATGCCAAACGAAAACCTATTGTGATTTCAAACAGAATTAGCAGTTGTCTTATGGTGACCAACAAAACTGAGGGGCAAACACTATGACTGGCACGGCAATTGTTGCAGTTGGGAACGGAAAAGTAGAGATTAGGGAAATTAAAGTTCCCCGAGTTGACGAATGGGATATTCGCGTGGCGCTAGAGCGGTCTGCTATCAGTGCGGGAACCGAGTCACACGTAGTCCGCAGCATCGCAAATATAAACAAGCCGCTGGTCCTCGGGTACGCTCCAATTGGTCGAATCGAGGCGGTGGGTGAAAAAGCTGCAGCGCTGTTTGCGGTTGGAGATCGGGTATCATATTTTTGTCCCTCCCCGTCCACGGCAGGTCCAGACAACTGCTCTGGTGGCCATCAGAGTCCCGCAGTACTTAATGTAAATCCGCTTTCGCGAGACCTACTCGGGGCTGATCAATACTGCATCAAAGTACCCAATGGCTTATCCTCGGAATACGCAGCATTTGGTGGTATAGCCGCAGTATCATCCATGGGCGCAATGATGCCCAGAACAAAGCCAGGGGATAAGGTGCTGGTGTTGGGTCAAGGAATAATTGGGCAGTTTGCCGCGCAACATTTCCGGATGCATGGCGCGGAAGTCACCATAAGCGATCTGCATAGTAAACGAATCGACGTAGCCCTTGTTTGCGGCGCGGACCACGCAATCAATGTCGCCGCAGAGGACACCGTCCAAGCGCTTAAAGAAATCTGGCCGACGGGCGCAGACATTGTTGCTGACACGACAGGATCCTATCGCGTAGTCGAGGCATCCGTAGGCGCAGTTCGCAAACGGGGGCGCTACGTGTTCCTTGGCTGGTGCAAAGGTACCGACTTTAACCTTGAAATATTTCATGGCCAGTCAGTATTTGAAGCATATTTCCCTTGGACGCTTGAAGGGCCGCATGTGAAACATTCATGGCGCATGATGATACAGGGTGGCTTAATGGTTGAACCCATTATCACGCATCGCGTCCACGTCAGCGAAGCGTCTTCTGTTTACGAAATGATCCTTAACACTCCGCAAAAGTACGTCGGGGTGGTTTTCGACTGGGAGTGAACATGATCTATACATTCCTTGGGCGGTCCGGACTTAAGGTCAGCCGTTTATGCCTCGGTACATGGAACTTCGGCGCACGCACGGATGAAAACGAGGCATTTAAGATAATGGATGCCGCTTTGGAGGCAGGTGTGAACTTTTTCGACACAGCGAACCATTACCCCGATTTTGTAAACTGTGGCCGTTCAGAAACTATCATTGGTCGGTGGATGGCCCTGGGTAACGGGCGACGTGAGCGGGTGGTGCTTGCAACTAAAGTGTACCAGCCGATGATGAACCCGCATGATGGGCCAAACAATGACGGCGGGCTTTCCAAGTACAAGATACGCCGCCATATCGAGGACTCTTTAACGCGACTGCAGACATCTCATGTCGAACTGTACCAGATGCATCACATTGACCGGCATACCGCTTGGGATGAAGTATGGGAAGCTTTTGATGTGCTTGTGCATCAAGGCAAGATAGGCTACGTGGGTTCGAGTAACTTCCCCGGCTGGTGCCTTTTCAAGGCGCAAGCAGCGGCAAGGGAGAGGCATTTCCTAGGACTAATATCCGAACAACACAAATACAACCTCCTGTGCCGTCTGCCAGAATTGGAACTATTACCTGCCGCCCGGAATCTTGGCATAGGTGTGCTAGCGTACAGTCCGCTTGCGAACGGACTGCTTACGGGCAACGCAATTCATCCCGAACTAGGATCCCGAGCGGCAACCGAGAAGGAGTACGTGGAGCGGCACCGCGACCGGTTCGTCTCGTATGAGACATTGTGCCGGGACATCGGCGAGACGGGGACGTGCGTTGCCCTTGCATGGATACTCGCTAATCGAGCAGTTACGTGTACGATAATTGGCCCGCGCACCAAGGGGCAATTCGACGACGCGCTTCGCGCTGTAGAGCTGACACTTGACGGAGAGGTGCTGAATCGTCTCGATACGTTATTCCCCGGCCCAGGTGGTGAAGCACCTGAGGCCTACGCTTGGTGAATTAACGGTGAGCCAACACGATGATCATGAAACATTAGAGCTACAACGGGCAAGTGCGTCTTTCCGCCTCGAACACCAGTTCATCATTAAATGTCTTGATGGGCAAAACACTCGACCTAGTCCGCGGTCTGCCCTGCCATGAACATGCAGTTTTTCAGATCTCAGTGCACAGGTGCCTTCGGAAGGGGCACTAAGGCCATTCAAAACTGCGTCCATGAAATCTAGTGGGCAGTAGTGATGTAGTCTGCGCCTAGAACTGGAAGACACATTCACCCAATACTAGCGGAGGTTCCCCACCGAAACTAGTGCGCGTTTCAGATCGCCTAAACTCTAACATCCGGAAACCATGGCCTTAGGCACCTGCCCGCCGGCATCGAATGCAGACCCTTGCACACCACGGCGCGCAGCTCGGCCATTAGCTGCTCTTTACCGCGCCAATGTTGCATCGTGATACTTGTGAGATCGGATCAGGTCTCGGTGCCGCGAAACCCCATCGTGGGCTTCCGTTCGAGTACCTCGATCATCGCGCCCATCGCGTAGCCCTCCACTTTAAGTGGCCGACCCTCCGCCACTTGTTCAGTCGCGCCCGATCAGGAATACAACGACCGCATGCTATATCTTTGCCGTCATCGGCCGATTAATAACACGCTTGGTCTGCTCCTCGGCGGCAGCCTTCGAAGTATCTCGCCCGCCGCCTTTTAGGCACTAACCTGCTACCCCTCGCGCTGCCACAGCTGTGCTGGTGCTCGCGCACGCTTTGGCGCGCTACACTTCAGACACAGCAATTCCCGCCGCCCTGTTCAGGCAGCCGGCATCCAATCGTGAAAAGTAAGGCAACCGCTTCCGAAACACCACCACCCATTGCCGCACTGCCACCGCCGGAAACATGTGCTGCACCAAGTGACCTGCGGTCTGCACCATGCGCCGCGTATAACAAGCTGCACACAAGCCCCTTGCACGAATACGCAACCAGAAGCTATGCGCGCACTACTCACAGCGCACACGCGCAAGCCCGCGCGCTACAAAGCCACACTCCAGATACTTGCGCAAGTCGCGCTCTGCGTGCACCGGAACAGGAACTAGCCAATAGCGTGCAGCACCTTCTCTGCTTCCGCGGTCACTTCCGGGCCGATGCGGTCACCGGCGAGAACGACAATCGGTGTGTCCACAATGGATGCCTTTTTTTGTTTTAGTGCAAGCTATCGGCTTGCAGCAGCGCAAGCTGACACTTTGCGTTACGATTGCTATTCAGTCACATCCGCAACAGGCCCGCCCATGGCGCGCATCGCCACCACCGGTCCGCTCTCCTCGTGCACCCAGACGCCGCACTCGCTGCCCCCTTCGCTGATGCCCATCGCCACCGGCGTGCCATCCATGCGAAGAACCGGTTGGTAGAACTTCGCCACCTGTTCGGCTTCGCCAACAATGTAATGGCCAATGAGGGAGCGGCGGAAGCGGTTCTCGCTGGTGTTGGGAAAGCTGCCATGCACAAGCTGGCCGTTGAAGAAGAGGACATCGCCCGCCTGCATCAACACCGGTTCGGGATGCATCCCCTCCGGGATGGGCACAGTCACGTCTGTAAAACTCTGGCTGGTATCGGCCTGCACCGTACACAGGATGGGCAGTTCGTGGGTGGTGGGCACCACTTGCAGACAGCCATTTTCTTGGTCGCAATCATCCAGCGCCATCCAGGCCGCAATGCACGTGCCCGGGTGCACTTTCAGATAATACTGGTCCTGGTGTAGGGCCTGTCCTCGACCGCCCGCCGGTTTGAAGTAGAACATCGTCTGAACAGCGTAGGGTTCCACACCCAGCAGATCGGTCATCCAATCATTCAGCCGTTTTTCCAGCATCCAGCGCAGGCTAACATCATCCCAGCGGTGCATGTGGATCATACGGGGATATCGTTTGAGGGGATCACTACTCTGTAAATCGACACCAGCGAAATCGCCAGGATAGGTGCCAGCCGCACGCATCTGCATAAAGTGTTCCTGGTAGCTCTGCACTTCTTCTGCGCCGAAGAGTCCACGGGCAATGACGTATCCGGTTTCTTGGTAGCATCGCACATCCTGAACTTCTGGCATACAAAATCCTTCCTCTGGAAATGATGATTTGTCTTCTTTACGCTCGGAAAACTGCCCAAGGATAGGAAATCCCAGACCACTTTCCTCGTCTCGGAAATAATACGGTGCCAAATCGCTCTTGTCAAAGCCAAATTTTCGCACGACCGCGCCCGCTTTCCCAGCGTAGACCGTCACGCTCCTTCAGCTGTATCAGAGTTTTCCCACAGAAAATATTCCAGACTCAATCGCCACCACTCCACTAGCACCCTGCATCCCCAAGCACCAGCTGCTCGCTTTCAGAAACTGGTAGCCGCGCTCCCGCAGCTTGTGCAGTTTAAGCCGCATGTTGCTGGCATGGTGGATGGACACGCGGTGCACCGAGACGTTGGAGATGGAATAGCCGACCGCCACGGTGGAAAACCGGCCACAGTCCAGACCGGGCATGGGCACGGGTACGGGCATGGGCTGCGGCAAAACG
>Ga0209553_1000724_pt1 | contig 16887 bp, 13 predicted proteins | sample LauGreFBDMM110DN_2_FD_188217 | JGI IMG/M metagenome (GOLD analysis project Ga0209553, IMG submission 188217) | Freshwater lake microbial communities from Lake Michigan, USA - Fa13.BD.MM110.DN (SPAdes) (version 2) | ecosystem: Environmental > Aquatic > Freshwater > Lake | place: Lake Michigan...
AGGCAAGAAGTCCACCACGTATTCCGCGCCACGGTACAGCTCTGTGTGGCCCTTTTGTCGGCCGAAGCCCTTGACCTCGGTGACGGTCATGCCGAGCACGCCAATCGCGGTCAGGGCCTCGCGCACTTCGTCAAGCTTGAACGGTTTAATGATCGCTGTAACCATCTTCATAATTGTTGCTCCTGGAGTTATTTGAGACACGGGCCATAGTTTATTACAAGTGCCACCTACCAATCGCTGACGCGAACCTTAAAATTAAATAAATATTTATTCTGAATGTATCATACCAGCTTGCTTATGACTCGACACGCCTGACAGCCCCTCTATCAGAAGGAGATCATCGCGTCGACCGACAGCAGCAGCTGGTCCCTCTTGCTGTCGAATGGGTTGTACGCCTGGCCAATGCCGTCCACCCTGTCGTAACGTATATTTGGACGAATATTAAGTGACTGCATTGCCTTCCAGTCAGTTTTTAATTCTTTGGTTGGCTTCCAATTCATGCCCAGGGTTAGGTCGTAATAGTCGGCTGGCCTACAGGTGGCCGGAAAGCTGGCCGCAAAATTAACTCCCAACGCACCATTTGTTGCCTGTGAGGCCCTAATTGGCGAGCAGACACGAAAGCCGTCCCTGTCATGGAACCGTTCAGCGCGTACCCCAACAGACAGGTTGTCCCTTATGTCATGATGCACCTGCATGTCGATTCCGTACCACATAGCGTCTTTGTGGCTACCGTCAATCAGCACTCCGCCCGCAAAGCCGGTTGTCTGGTGCAGCACCAGCAAGGTCTTGGGCGTGACCTTGTGCTGGATCACCAGGCTGTAAAATTTCCACGGCTGATTGCTCTGTGCGGAGGTGTTGCTGTACGAGCCGGTCAGGTTCACGGAGGTTATCTTGTCATCGCTTGTCCAGGTGCCACCTGCCAGTCCGCCCCAGTTATTAAGCTGCTTATCAAGTCCGCCATCCCAGCCTCCGGTCGCGCTACCAGTAATCGCGGCCCCCATCAGTGCCCAGTTCTTGTTGATCACGTAGTTCCCTAGCAGCCCGGTGTGGGTAAATGGCTCGCCGTTGGTGAACGTATACGCCTTCGTGTAAAAAAAGTTGTCCGGGGCCGGCACCGTCTCGTAACCCGTTGGTGAATAGAAGTGGCCAAGCTTAAGGTTCAAGCCGTTACCGACCGGTGCGTACCCCTCCACATACATTTGTGGCAGTGCGGCACTATAGAAGCGGCTAGAGGAACAGCACAGGTTGAGGTCCCACCTACTTCTTGCAGAGGCCTGTCCAGTATTTACATCAAAGGCTGGGATGCCGTATGCCTGCGTAAAAATGGCGTCGGTTCCGAACATGACATCGAGCCGACCCCCGAAGTCCCACCCCTTACCCTCTGTTGCCACGGCGCGCTGCACAAAGACATTGAACTGATTAAGCTGCAGCTCTTTTGAGCGGTCGGCAAAGGTGACCGGGCCATTAAATCCGTTGGCTGGCTTGTTTGTATTGTAGGTCATCCCCGCATTGACCCAGCCACCTACCTCAATGCCGTTGCCAGATCCGGGCTCTGACTTCGCCTCTGGTTTGACCTCCAGCTTCACCTCCTTGGGCAAAGCACTGGGTTCGTCAGCCGCCCCAACAGGAAAGGCAAGCAAGGCGCCCATCGCAACAGCGCATAATTTTATTTTGTACATGACGCCCCCTGTTAAGATTGATGGTGATACTCAAGGTACTCAATCAGACTAGAAAGCAGTTTCCGTGCCAATTTTTTTTTAATAAATAAAAACAACATGATAAACAGTAATGCGTCCAACAAATCGACGGCTTAAATGTTGCTGCTAGGCTACTATGTACCGGCACGCACCAATTATGTGCATAAGATCGGCTGACCGCAACACCCAGGACATACCATTTACAAATTCATAACGCTAAAATTTTCGCGTAGCAGCAAAGTCGGCTAGCTGTAGTAGGGATTGCTTGTAGCTCGTATTCGGTAAAACAGACAGCGCCGCGCACGCCGCGTCCGATTCTATTTGCGCCTGTTGCCTAGTGTGCTCCAGGGCGCCAGTTTGATGTATCACCTCCAGCACCTCGGCAAAGCATTCGATGCTCCCCTGCTCAATGGCGAGCTTGATCATCGAGGCCTGTTTGACGTCACCATGCTGCATGGCATAAATAAGCGGCAGCGTGGGCTTCCCCTCGGACAGGTCGTCGCCCAAGTTTTTCCCGGTTACCTGCTCGTCACCCGAGTAGTCCAGCACATCATCTATCAACTGGAAGGCGGTCCCTAGGTGTATGCCGTATTTCGCGACCGCCTCTTCGCTTGCCTGGTCAGCCTGCGTCAGTATAGCCCCCAGGCGCATCGCGGCCTCGAACAGCTTGGCCGTCTTGCAGTAAATCACACGCAGGTAGCTGGTCACGTCAGCGCTCGCGTCATGACAGCTTAGCAGCTGCAACACTTCTCCTTCTGCGATGGTGTTGGTGGCGTTTGCCAGCGTCTGCATCACACGCATATCATTTATTTCCACCATCATCTGGAAGGCACGTGAGTACAAGAAATCACCGACCAGCACGCTGGGGCCATTTCCGAATAGGGTGCTTGCTGTCGCGTGCCCGCGACGAAGCTCGGATTCGTCAACCACATCATCGTGCAACAGGGTGGCGGTGTGAATAAACTCCACTACTGCGGCCAGGTTATGGTGGTGCTCGCCGGTATATCCAAGCGCCTTGGCGGATAGGACCACCAAGGCCGGGCGTAGTCGCTTCCCGCCGCTATTGATAATGTACTCGCTCATCTGATTAATCAGCGCCACATCGGAACGCAGGCGGGCACGTATAACCCCATCCACCGTGGCCATGTCCTGCGCAAGGGACTGCCTTATAGCCTCAAAGGACATAACAAATCTCCGGCGCACGCCATCTCATGCGGAGCGCTCAATAAAATGATTGATCAGACCGTTGGTAGAGGAGTCATGCGCAGCTACATGCCGCCCCCCTTGGATCTCGGGTAGTAATTTATTGGCAAGCTGCTTGCCTAGCTCAACGCCCCACTGATCGAAGGGGTTAATGTTCCACACAACGCTCTGCACAAACACTTTATGCTCGTACAAGGCAACCAGCATTCCCATGGAGTATGGATCCATCTGATCAAACAGCAGGGTGTTGCTCGGACGATTGCCTGGCAATACTTTATGGGGAAGCATGAGTTCCAACTCCCCATCATCAAGACCTTGCGCCACGAGTTCGGCACGCGCCTCCCCCCTTGTCTTGCCGAGCATTAGTGCCTCTGCCTGCGCAAAGCAATTTGCTACAAGGATGGCATGATGCTCCCCCATGGCGTTGTGACTATCGACAGATACAATAAAGTCAGCCGGCACCATCTGCGTTCCCTGATGTATCAATTGGTAGAATGAATGTTGGCCATTGGTTCCGGCCTCCCCAAAGAGGACCATCCCGGTGGCGTAGTCCACCAGCTGCCCATTGCGATCCACACACTTTCCGTTACTTTCCATTTCCAGCTGCTGCAAGTAGGTTGGAAAATACTTCAGATAGTCATCGTAGGGCAGCACCGCATATGTGGTCGCACCGAAAAAATTGGCATACCAAATGCCGATCATTCCCAGTATTACCGGCATATTGTGCTCCAGCGGCGTCTCGCGGAAGTGATTATCCATGGCATGGGCACCGGCAAGCATGCGCTCAAAGTTATCCATCCCGACGTAGAGCACGGTAGACAGGCCCATGGCTGACCAGAACGAGTAACGGCCACCAATCCAGTCCCACAACTCGAATGTGTACTCCCGACTGATACCAAATTTTTTGGCCTCAACTAAATTGGCCGAGACAGCAACAAAGTGCTTTTCGATGGCCCCATCGGAGCCCAGATTGGCCACCAACCAATCACGTGCGGAGCGAGCGTTGGTTAGCGTCTCCAGGGTGGTGAAGGTTTTTGAGCTGATGATGAATAGGGTGGATTCTGGATCGAGACGCTTCAGCGTTTCGGTTAAGTTCGCGGCATCCACATTTGAAATAAAGTGAGCGTTTAATTTCAGGTTGCCGTACGGTTTGAGCGCTTCCGTGACCATCAGCGAACCCAGTGCGGATCCCCCAATGCCTATACTTACGACATCCTTAAATGGTTTCCCGGTGTATCCGCGCAGCACGCCATTCCGTACCGCCTCAGAAAAATGACGGACACGATCTAGTACCTGATGCACCTCTGGCACAATGTCCACCCCGTCCACCAGCATCGAGGCACCCCGAGGGGCGCGTAGCGACATGTGCAATGCGGCACGATGCTCGCTGCTGTTAATCTTTTCGCCGTCAAACATTCTGGCGGTCCAGTCATCTAGCTTTGACTGACGCACGAGCTTCAGCAGCAACTCAAGCGTCTCTTCGGTAAGAAGATTTTTAGAGTAGTCCAGCAGCAAGCCGTCTAGCTGTATGGAAAGCTTGTCGAAACGCTTCGAGTCCTCACAAAATAACTCTCGCAAACTTCGCTTTTTTATTCCTGCCTGATGAGCCGCCAGGGCTTTCCAGGCTGGAGATTGAACTAGATCTGACATATATACCCACGCATTTAATTAAATCCACGCTACCCAACGGGCTCTATTAGAGGGCAGGCTACACGTGCCCCAGGCGCTCACCAATCTTGAGTGCCTGCCGGCTCCAGCTACTTGTGAGCCTGACTGGCAAGCTGTAAATCGTCCAGCGTATTAATGTTAGAGAAAGCCATCGTGTCATCCAAGACCAGCTCACCCACCCGCAGCGTCTCTAACCAGGCGCCGACCCCACGCCCACCAGAGCCCAGGTAAGCGTCCAGCTGCGGGAGTAGGCTTTTTCGATAAATCGCTATGGTGGGCTGCCTCTTCCCAGCAACAACCGCCACAGCGGCCTCTGTCGTGGATTTTACCGTAACCGCCCGAAATAAATTAGAAATCAAATCCTTTGGTAAGAATGGTGTGTCGCACGGGACGCTCACAATAAAATTGTGACACGCACACCGTAGAGCAGATTGCACGCCGGCGAGTGGCCCTAAAAAATCCTGGGTCTGATCGGCGACTACCGGGTATCCGAAGTGCTCGTAAGCATCGCATGGATGATTCGCATTGATGAGTATCTCCTCGCTCTGGTCCCTGACCGCATCCAGCACCCATTCGATCAACATTTTGCCGTGCAGCAGGCGCAAGCCCTTTGCGCCTCCGATGCGAGTGCCAAGGCCACCCGCAAGGATCACGGTGGTAACCGCACACCGTGATGAGTCTGTCTGCCCATCACGCCACAGCACTCTCGAGGGGCTACTCGCCCCCATTGATAGATCTAATGTACTCCTGGACTTCGCCAGTAGTGGTCTCCTCAGCCAGCAACCCGTACTTATTTTTAATCTTTGCATCCGCACCATGCTCGATCAAAATTTTCGCAGTTTCTAGATTGTTGGCGCAATGGAGGGCGGTGTTTCCTTTTTTGTAGATGCCTCCCCTCGATAGGGTGCCCCCTCGTGCAAGCTGAACATTCGGATTTGCGCCAGCCAGTAACAGGCACCGGGTTACGGTCGGGTGGTTGACCCACAGGTGCAAAGGGGTGAAGCTGTCCTTGTCTTTTAAATTCAGGCTCGCTCCACGGTCGATCAAAAATGTTGCGACGTTAGCGTCGTCAACCTCGAACAAGGGGGTACGATTATTGTTATCCAGAATATTAATGTCGGCCCCGTTGTCAAGTAACAGCTTTGCCGCATCTATACTCGTAACGTAGTGTAGCGGTGCCTTGCCCAAAAAATCACGCACGTTCAAATCCAATCCCTGCTTGATTGCATCATCCATTCCGCCTAAATCATTCTCCCAGGTGGCCACCATCAGGGCGTCGTTGTCCTTCGTCGCCAGGAGGGCGTTGTTATCCTGGGCAAGGATGACGGTGGTGGCTATTTTTGCTGCAATCGCTCCCGCATCCTCCTCCAGCAAGGAGGCTCTTGCCTTCCCGCGAAGAGGGTTGTTTTCGTCCGCTAATTTTTCTGTCACCTTTGGCAAGGCTGTCATGATAGTTCTCCAAATTTTGGATCGCCACAGCGATAGTAATATCTAGTCAATACAGGCCACAATCTCAAATCAAAAATCCATGTACCCCGCATAGATTGCAGCTCTATCTTCGTGGGTAAGTTTAACCTTAAAGGAGTAGAATATCTAATGTTTGTTGTATTCTTCCTAGGGGTTACCTTACAATTAACGCCTGAACTGGCCGAATGAATTATCGACCCATTTTAGAATGAGTAGCGCATTGCTATGTGGCTCGCCAAGCACTGTGCTAGCCACTTCAACACCACCAACCATACCGACAAAAGGAATAGCATGGGATTTTTGGACAAAAAGCGTATCCTCATTACCGGCATGATCAGCAATCGTTCCATCGCCTATGGCATTGCCCAATCGATGCGACGCGAAGGTGCGGAGTTGGCCTTCACTTATCAGGGTGAGCGCATACGTGATCGGGTGTGTGAGCTCGCACGAGAGTTCGACAGTGAGCTAATATTTCCATGCGATGTAGCCAGCGACACAGAGATCGATCAGCTGTTTGTCGATCTGGGCAAGCACTGGAATAAATTCGATGGATTCGTACATGCCATCGCTTTCTCACCACGGGAAGCGTTAGCCGGAGAGTTTCTTGATGGGTTTACCCGAGAGGGGTTCAGGGTTGCGCACGATATCAGCTCTTACAGCTTCCCTGCGATGGCCAAGGCCGCCTTGCCAATGATGGATGGACGATCAGCCGCACTGCTGACATTAAGCTATCTCGGCGCAGTACGCACGATGCCACACTACAATGTGATGGGCTTGGCCAAGGCCAGTCTTGAGGCAAGCGTTCGTTACCTGGCAATGAACCTAGGGCACCGTGGCATTCGTGTCAACGGCATCTCGGCAGGCCCAATCAAGACACTTGCCTCAGCAGGTATTGCCGACTTCAATAAGCTTTTAAACTACAACGAAAAGAACGCGCCCCTAAAGCGTAATGTGACCACGGAAGAGGTGGGCAATGTTGCGGCGTTCCTTTGCAGCGACTTGGCCAGCGGAATAACTGGTGAGATCACCTACGTTGATGGTGGCTTCAATACCACCGCACTCGGGACGAGCGAGCCATAGTCGTCGCCCACAGATCGAGGGCTACCTACCCTCCTCCACAGAGAGCGATCTCATGGTGATTTTGGCGTGCTGTATGGCATCCGCAAGGTACGATTGAAATACCTCGTCACCCGTTATTTGGTGTAACTGCTGCAAATAGCTAGCCTGCTTTGTACTATTGGTGGTAGTCGGCTCTTTGATCGAGTTCACACGAACCAACACATATCCGCTCTGCGCGCTTTCGGCACCAACATACACGGGAAGTTTAGATACATTCGCTTGGAAAATAAGACGGGTCAGCTTGCCGTCAAAGGTGGCGTGCCGTTCACGTGTAATTGTGGTTGGCGCCGCCCATTTCATCGAAACCTTATCGCCACGTTGTAACTGCGTCAAGACTGACTGGCCCCCCTTAATGGCAAGCTCAAGCGCTTTGTTGTGTGATAACACCTGACGAATATCGGCCCTGACTTCGTCAAGCGAGCGCGTGCTCACCGGCCTGTACTCCAAAAGGCGTGCCGCCAACAGACTATTTGGTGCAATTTCGACGACAGCACTGTTGCGCTTTTTCTTGGTCACATCTTCTGAAAAAACAGCTTGTAGTGCCTTGTCCGTCCATGGCAAGACTTTCGTCTGCCCCTTGCTTAACCAGGCACTTTTCTGAAGTGGTGACTTTGCGAGCTCTGAGGCGGGGCCTAGTGTGTCACTTTGCTCGTACACAACGTTGCTAAACTTATCTGCCAACTCGGCAAACTTATCACCCGCCTTTTGTAGCTTCAGTCTTTGTGTGATCACGCCCCTCAGCTTGTCTATGGCAATTGGCTTGGCGGAGCTTACTGCCAGTAATTTGATGATATGAAAACCAAAGTCAGTTTGAACTAGGTCGCTGATCTCTCCCGCCTTCAGCTTCGATACGGCCTCATCGAATGGTTTAACCATCATCCCGGGCGCGAACAAACCAAGATCGCCACCCTTGCCAGCGGATCCAGGATCCTGTGAATATTGCTTAGCCAGCTCAGAAAACTTACCAGGAGCCTGCTTAATCTCTCGCAGCACCTGCTCTGCCTTAGATTTTGCTGCCAGCTTATCTGCGCTCGATGCCTTTGCCGCTACCGAAATCAGGATATGCGCAGCGTGACGCTGCTCAGGTGAGCCAAATTCATTCTGGTGCTCGGCATAGTATTTTTTGATGTCAACCTCGCTCACCGCCACCTGGGACTGGATTGCATCGGTGGAGAGCGTCACGTACTCAACCCTCACCTGCTCATCCAGCTGAAACTTTTTTAAGTTTGCGTCGTAGTAACTTTTTATTTCTGCCTCATCGACCTTCACTTGGCTCAGGTACGACTCAAGAGATATCTTTTCAGATGAAACAACACGCTCCTGCTCACTCAATCGAATCAAGTTATCTGTGGCGGTACGTGATGCGTAACCATTTCGGGTATACCCATCAATTAACGAACGCATGTACAACTCCCTTGCCATGCTGTCTTCAAAGGTCAGTGGCGACATCTTCTCGCGACGCAAGATGGACTCGTAGAGCTGCTTGTCAAATTTTCCATCTTTTTGAAAAGCCTCGATACCCTCAATACTCTGGATCAAATGCTTTTCACTCACCGTCAATCCAATGGAACGCGCTTGTGACATGAGTAAGCGCTGGTTAACTAGGCCCTCCAAAATAGAATGCTTGATTTCGGGCTTATCCAGTATGGTTTGATCGTAGTTGCTGCCCATCATTTCGCGCATTCTTGACTGCTGCTGACGCACGGCGCGATCAAAATCCTCTTGGCTTATTTTTTCACCATTCACCTGAGCTAGCGCCTCGTTATGGGATGACTTGTTATAAGAATTGACACCCCAAAACGCAAAGGTAAGGATGATAAGTAGCAATACAACCTGTACAAACCTTTTATTTTCATGCACGAAATCAAACATAATAGCCGCCCGATAAAGTTTATTTAAAAAATGAAAAAAGGCGAACTTTCGTTCGCCTTAATATGGCGGAGTGGACGGGACTCGAACCCGCGACCCCCGGCGTGACAGGCCGGTATTCTAACCAACTGAACTACCACTCCAATAACCCAACAGCTGGTGGGTGCTGAGGGGCTCGAACCCCCGACATTCGCCTTGTAAGGGCGACGCTCTACCAGCTGAGCTAAGCACCCAATAAAGACACCAGTTTACAGCATTTCGGAGGCCTTTACCAGTATGGAGTTCCGGCACATTCATTAGCTTTCGTCTCAAAAATTACTGCCAGTCACAACAACATCATCCCATCAATGTTGAATAGCGGAAGACCGATTTTCATCTACAGCTAGGATGGGATTAATCACTGGAACAACCTCTGGGAGGGGCTCCGGTTTACGCTCTAGCGCCATTTCCAAAACCTGTTCAATCCACTTCACCGGATGAATATCGAGCTTATTTTTTACGTTATTTGGAATCTCGGCGAGATCCTTTACGTTCTCCTCCGGAATCAAAACAATTTTGATTCCGCCACGCTGCGCGGCCAGCAATTTTTCTTTCAGCCCACCAATTGGCAACACCTCGCCACGTAAAGTAATTTCACCGGTCATCGCCACATCAGCACGTACCGGTATCCCAGTTAGCGCTGACACCATCGACGTGCAGATACCAGCACCGGCGCTGGGGCCATCTTTTGGTGTCGCCCCCTCAGGCAAGTGAATATGCAAATCAGTTTTCTGATAAAAATCATCGGCGATACCCAGGCTACGGGCACGACTACGTACAACACTTAACGCTGCCTGTATCGACTCCTTCATGACGTCACCCAGTTTCCCAGTTGGGGTAATATTGCCTTTTCCTGGTAACACTGCGGTCTCAATGGTGAGCAACTCACCGCCAACCTCTGTCCACGCCAAGCCGGTCACCTGTCCAACTTGATTATGCTTTTCTGCAACCCCATAACTAGATCGCCTCACCCCAAGATACTTATCCAGGTTACGCGCATTGACCGCTATCTTCGCGTCCGATCCTTTCAGTAGCAAAGCCTTTACCACCTTACGACAGATCTTTGATAGTTCGCGATCCAACCCACGCACTCCGGCCTCACGCGTGTAGTAGCGCAATATGTCACGAATAGCACTCTCTGAGATACTAATCTCATCAAGCTTTAATCCATTGTTTTTAATAGTTTTTGGGATTAAGTATTGCGTCGCAATGTTTACTTTTTCATCTTCGGTATAACTCGATACATGAATAATCTCCATGCGATCCAAAAGTGGGGCAGGTATATTCATTGTGTTGGCGGTTGCCACAAACATTACATCCGACAAGTCATACTCAACCTCAACGTAATGATCGACGAAAGTGTGATTCTGCTCTGGATCGAGCACCTCAAGCAGGGCTGACGAAGGATCACCACGAAAATCTGTGCCCATCTTGTCCACCTCATCAAGCAGGAATAGTGGATTCTTAACGCCCACCTTGGCCATGTTTTGCAAGATTTTCCCTGGCATTGATCCAATGTAGGTGCGGCGATGGCCACGAATTTCTGACTCATCTCGCACTCCGCCCAATGACATTCGCATAAACTTTCGGCCGGTGGCACGGGCAATGGACTGCCCTAACGAGGTCTTGCCAACCCCTGGTGGGCCAACCAAACAAAGTATGGGTGCCTTCATCTTGTCAACGCGTTGCTGAACCGCAAGGTATTCAACGATGCGCTCCTTGACCTTCTCCAGCCCGTAATGATCTGTCTCTAGGGTTTCTTCGGCAGACTTCAGGTTGCTATTAATCTTTGTTTTCTTTTTCCATGGCAGGCCCACCAAAACATCTATGTAGTTACGAACCACGGTCGCCTCGGCAGACATGGGGGACATCAGTCGCAACTTTTTCATCTCGGCTTCCGCCTTGATGCGCGCCTCCTTCGGCAAGTGTGCAGCCTTAATCTTCTTTGCTAACTCCTCAAAGTCCGCACCATCCTCACCTTCGCCTAGCTCTTTCTGTATTGCCTTGACCTGCTCGTTCAAATAGTACTCGCGCTGACTCTTCTCCATCTGCCGTTTCACACGTCCACGGATACGCTTCTCCACTTGCAATATATCAAGTTCAGCTTCCAGCAGACCCAACAAATGCTCGAGACGTTTCTGGACGTCAAAAATCTCCAGTATTTCTTGCTTTTGTTCCAGCTTGAGCGGTAAATGCGCCGCTACGGTGTCCGCCAGCCGCCCAGAATCGTCTATACCGACTAAGGACGTTATTGTTTCCGGTGGGATTCTTTTGTTAAGCTTGACGTATTGATCAAATTGATTGATCAGGGCACGCCTCATGGCCTCTGCCTCGTTCCCCAGGCCCTCACCGAAAAGAACCGGATCGATATCCGCGTTAAAGTGGCTATTTTCGTCTATCACATGCAGCACTCTTGCCCGTTGTGTGCCCTCCACGAGAACCTTAACGGTTCCATCCGGAAGTTTAAGCATTTGTAAAATATTGGCGATACTGCCCACGCGGTACAAATCATCGACCGTAGGCTCATCTTTGGCGGCAGCCTTCTGCGCAACCAAAACAATGCTCTTACCCATTTCCATGGCCGACTCCAAGGCCTTGATTGACTTCGAGCGTCCAACAAACAATGGGATAACCATGTGTGGGAATACAACCACGTCACGCAAGGGGAGTAATGGGAACAAACTAGAAACAAGCACATCAGTATCGTGATCAGTCATAGCAAACCCCTTTGTATATTAACCTAACGACTAGATGAGGGCGTAACTGGATAATTCAAGCTTAAAATAAATACATCACTCAACCACTTGATACAAATAAATTATTGTTGGTTATGCGGCCCTAGATACGTCCGTGTACACGACAATCGGCTTGATCTCACCGCTACCGCCTGCCACATCCAATACTACCTTGCTTACGTTACTCATTGAGGGCAGATCGTACATAATATCCAACAAAGAGTGCTCCAGAATGGAGCGCAAGCCGCGCGCGCCAGTTTTACGCTCCAGCGCTTTTTTTGCAATGGTCTGCAGCACGCCCTCGTGGAATTCCAGATCCACACCCTCCATGGCGAACAACTTGCTGTATTGCTTGGTTAGGGCATTTTTTGGCTCTGTTAAGATTTTTATTAGTGCGGCCTCGTCCAGCTCCTCCAGGGTTGCAACCACCGGCAGCCGTCCAACAAATTCTGGAATCAATCCAAACTTAATTAGGTCCTCTGGCTCCACGTTGCGTAATATCGCACCCACGCCCCTCTTTTCATCACGCTTAACCAGACTGGCGCCAAAGCCAATACCAGCACTCTCCGAGCGGTTCAGTATCACTTTCTCCATGCCATCAAAGGCACCGCCGCAGATAAACAGGATGTTAGTTGTGTCTACTTGTAAAAATTCAGTATTGGGGTGCTTCCGCCCACCCTGAGGCGGCACGGATGCCTTGGTGCCCTCAATCAACCTTAGAAGCGCTTGCTGCACACCCTCGCCAGAGACGTCACGGGTGATAGATGGGTTATCTGATTTACGTGAAATTTTATCAATCTCGTCAATATAGATGATCCCACGCTGCGCCCGCTCCACATCGTAGTCACAGGCCTGCAATAATTTCTGGATGATATTTTCAACATCCTCTCCAACGTAGCCCGCTTCGGTTAGGGTGGTTGCATCGGCCATCACAAAGGGAACGTTCAGTAGTCGTGCTAAAGTTTGCGCCAGCAAGGTTTTCCCGGAGCCAGTTGGACCCAGTAGTAAAATATTGCTCTTGGCTAACTCCACTCCATCCTTGTTGTCAGTTTGTAGGCGCTTGTAGTGGTTGTATACCGCCACAGCCAAAATTTTCTTCGCGTGCTCTTGGCCGATAACGTACTCATCCAAGCACGCACGAATATCGTGCGGCACACGCAAGTTAGCTTGGTCACCCTTGCCTGATTCGGGCCCATTGGTTTCTTCACGAATAATGTCGTTACAAAGTGCGATGCATTCGTCACAGACAAACACGGATGGTCCGGCAATTAATTTGCGCACCTCATGCTGGCTTTTTCCACAAAACGAACAGTACAATAATTTGTCGCCTTTGCCTTTATCCAGCATCATTTATATCTCCCAACTATTCTTATTACTCAACTAGCAACCAAGATACGAACTAAAGGCGCTTGTCTAGCACCTTATCCACCAAGCCATACTCTACCGCCTCAACCGCAGTCAAAAATTTATCGCGTTCGCTGTCTCGAGCTATCTCTTCAACCGCTCGGCCGGTATGCTGAGCCATGAGTGCATATAGTCGCTCACGTAAACTTAAAATGTATTTTGCATGAATTTCAATATCTGTGGCTTGCCCCTGAAATCCCCCCAACGGCTGATGAATCATGACCGTAGAGTTGGCTAAAACAAAACGCTTACCCTTTGTGCCAGCTTGCAGCAAAAATGCACCCATAGATGCCGCCATACCAATACATAGCGTAGAGATGTCCGGCTTTATAAACTGCATAGTGTCGTAAATAGCCATCCCCGCCGAAATCGATCCACCCGGAGAGTTTATATACAGATGAATTTCCTTATCTGGATTTTCAGACTCAAGGAATAGTAATTGTGCCACCACCAGGTTGGCGGTTGTATCATTTATATTGCCCACTAGAAAAACTATACGCTCCTTAAGGAGGCGTGAATAAATGTCGTAAGCGCGCTCTCCCCTTCCGCTGGTTTCCACGACCATTGGAATCATGCCGATATTGCTTGGATCTTCATTTCCTTGAGGCATTTCGCTATGTGTCACGCAGCATTCTCCATCAACTCGTTAAATTCCACGGCCTTCTCGGTCACCTTGGCGGCACCCATAACCCAAGTTACTACATTATCCTCCAGCACCAAGTTTTCGGCATCCCGCAAACGAGCCTCATCGCTGTAGTGCCACTGCACCACCTCCTCTGGATTGTCATAACTTTGCGCGTAATCCTGAACCAGCGCTTTAATTTGCTCAGGCTTGGCTTGTAGATTGTGCTTCTCTATCAGAACTGCCAATATCAAGCTAAGTTTGACGCGCTTTTCAGCGCGCTCATTAAATAATTCGAGCGGTAATGAATCTTCTCCCTTCGGCATCTCCATGCCACGCTTTTTCATGTCACGCATGGTTTGCTCCATTAAGCTCTGTGCTTCGGCGTTCAGCAAAGCTTTGGGAATCTGCAAGCTCACGACCTTCAGTAGAGCTGCCATCGCACTATCTTTATTACGCAGCATTAATCGACGTTTTATTTCACGCTTCAAATTATCACGGATCTCTGTCTTGAGCTTATTAACATCGCCGTCTTCTACGCCGAGCAGCCTAGCAAAGCCAGCGTCAATCTCCGGTAATGTTTGTTTTTCAACTTTATGCAATGAAATATTGAATGTTGCAGACTTTCCGGCCACCTTCTCCGCCTTGTAATCCACTGGAAAAACCATATCAAAAGATTTTGTTTCCCTGGCCTTCATTCCGATGATGGTTTTTTCAAAATCTGGCAACAAGCTCCCCACACCCAACAATACTGGCAAGTTTCTGGCCTCACCACCCTCAAATATCCTGCCCTCCAGGAGGCCACTAAAGTCGATATGCACCCTGTCTTCGTTCTGCGCTGCGCGGTCGACCATTTCAAATATTGCATGTTGTTTTCGTAAGGTGGTCAGGGTAGTGTCCATATCAGCATCGATATTACTTAAGTCGTAAATCGTTCGCTCCACACTCTCAGCGCCAATATCACCCAACACCACCTCTGGATAAACCTCAAAAGTTGCAGTGTACTCAACCCACACCGCATTAAGATCGGTTTCCTTGACATCAAATTCAGGGTAACCAACAACTTTTAAGTTATTAGCTTGCGCCTCTTTTGCAAAAGATCGCTGCAGGGCCTCTTGCAGGGCCTCTTGTTGCACTTGTCCACCATATTTTTGCTCTAGAATCTTAAAGGGAGCCTTCCCCGGCCTAAAACCAGGAACCTCAGCCGTGCGTGCCAAATTTTTTAGGCGTGCGTCCATTCCGCTATGAATTAGCTCTACGGGAATAGACGCACTGAGACGACGTTCCAACCCATTCATAATTTCTATACTAGACATACTTGCTTTCCTTAAAATTAATAAGTAAATGCCTCAATTAATACTTGGCAGGCACCCCAATGAATAAGATATACAATCAATAAAGATGTGATTCGTGTGAAATTCCCATCGCAAACGCATGGGAATTTCAATCAAACACACCGAGAGGACGCTGGTATTTATTGTATTTTTAAAGCTCTATTGCGGTGACATTCAATTTACAGCAGATTTCACCTTCGCTTCAAAAAGTAATTTGTCTGCTGGTGCAAAGGGGAGACTCGAACAACTCACATTTAACCTAGTAAATACAGCACAGCCAAGAATGTTATAAATATTTTTATACGTATTTTATCTTGCTAACATCTAAATTCAGAGTATTTACTACAGCTAACACAACCAGAGGCATAATAACATGCATTCAGATGCTGGTGGGGGGTGCAGGTCACTCATAATTATGAATTTGGCTGTGCATATGCCGTGAGAATTTTTTAATGTACTGGAGTCATACAAAGCGAACCTAGCTTAGAGTTTTGCCATTGGTAGTTAAAACATCAATTTGACGCAATAAGGTGACGATTTGCTCAGGCTTGAGACGTTGACCTTTAGTCATGTTTAACACTCCTTTAAGTAGAAGATTATCAAAAATCCTCTCTTATGGAGTGGTACTAAAAATCAGGTCAGTTCACCGAGTTTCCTCTGAGCGCAAAGTATAGGCCGCCAACCCAAAGAAATAAGTGCAAATTATCGTTCAAGATAAACTGCATCAAACTTTCAGGTTTTAAAACCACCCAGATAACGCCTGTTATTACACAGCACATTGTGATGCCACTAAAGCGAGTAATTAAGTCGCCTAACTCGGCTACTACTGGGATCTCTTTGAGACGTGGGATGGTAGTCAATCCGCCAACCAATAATCCAACACCAGCAGCAATTTCTCCATAGCATACAAACCACCATACTAATGAGGGCAATCCTAAAGCAGCGCCAGCTGCAGGATCAAATGGAAATTTACTAAGGCCTTGTTGTATGAACACGATCGCCAAAGGTATTCTTAATAAAATATGACTTAGACTAAAGTCTGGTAACTGTTGCCAATAATTTTTTAAATTAATAAGTTTCATTTTGAAGATCAATTAGGAAGGCTCACGATACTGAATTATTTACTTTGATAGTTTTGTAAAGTTTTAATGAACTGCAAGTTGCTGACTCATCGGTTCAACATCTTGTACATTAGGAGCTACCTTTGTATAGCGATTAAGCTCTGGGAATGACTCACTAACTTTACTTAAATCAATACCAGCGTGCATGGCTGCAATACAGTAAGTCGGATATAAATGAACAACCACTCTCACTTCATTGCTATGTTGCCCCATCTTTTTTTGAAGTCCAAAATGTTGTGAGGCGTGTATTTTAGATAACTAATTGTATTTAATGCTTTATAAGACTACATAAAACATGTGATTGGTGCGAAAGGAGAGACTCGAACTCTCACGCCTCACGGCGCTGGAACCTAAATCCAGTGCGTCTACCAATTCCGCCACTTTCGCCCATCCCAACAATGGGGTGGAATTATAACATACGGGGTGGCCACTAGACGGCAGCCGAAAATGCCAGTTCCAAATCATTTATGTATAGCACGGCACGCCTCATTCAACTCACTGGCAAGGAATAAGTTTGCATTCAATCTATTTACAATTAATGACAGGTTCCATGAATGAAAATTTAGCCAAGCAGGGTTTGCTTACAAACCAAGCAGGGCTTCCTCAGGG
>Ga0209553_1000727_pt1 | contig 16857 bp, 17 predicted proteins | sample LauGreFBDMM110DN_2_FD_188217 | JGI IMG/M metagenome (GOLD analysis project Ga0209553, IMG submission 188217) | Freshwater lake microbial communities from Lake Michigan, USA - Fa13.BD.MM110.DN (SPAdes) (version 2) | ecosystem: Environmental > Aquatic > Freshwater > Lake | place: Lake Michigan...
CAAATTAGTAACAATCGCCATCATCGTCAGTATTTAGTCCCATATCTTCACCATATCACTGATATCAAACAGTACATTCTATCCAAGAGTAGTAATTTTTTCACGTTGGATACCTCTTGCTTGGCAAAATATTTATTGTTTTTAAATTATTAATAGTTTTCTATATTAAAAACTGACCTGTTTAATTTTTTTTTACATAATTAATAAAACAAATTATGGCACTAGCAAAAATGCTGAAAGCTCTAGAAAAAAAGCCATCCGCAAAAAAAAAACCATCTCCAAAGAAGAAGCCATCGCCAAAGAAGAAGCCATCTCTAGGGGCTCTAGAGGCTCTAGTTAATAAAATATCGCCAAAGAAGAAGCCATCGCCAAAGAAGAAGCCATCGCCAAAGAAGAAGCCATCTCTAGGGGCTCTAGAGGCTCTAGTTAATAAAATATCGCCAAAGAAAAAGCCATCGGCAAAGAAGAAGCCTCCAGTTAAGAAAGCATCTCCATCTCTAGGGGCTCTAGAGGCTCTAGTTAAGAAAATATCGCCAAAGAAAAAGCCATCGGCAAAGAAGAAGCCTCCAGTTAAGAAAGCATCTCCATCTCTAGGGGCACTAGAGGCTCTAGTTAAGAAAATATCGCCCAAAAAGAAAAGTCCAGTTAAGAAAGTATCACCCAAGAAACCAATTGAAAATATTGCGCTTAATAATTGTATATTGGAGCTGGCGAAACTCAAGGCACAGAAATCGCCGCCGAAATACAAGACGCCGCCGAAATACAAGACGCCACCGAAATACAAGACGCCTTATATACCGAAATACAAGACGCCTTATATACCGAAGCAGAAGACACCCATGGAAATTTCCTGGAAGACGCCTAGTAATATTGATGCGACTCCGGCATACAATCCTCTATGGCAACCCATGGAAGAAGACTGAATATTAAACCATGGTCGCTGTCTTTTCATAAAAATTAGTGCCGGAGGTCAATGCTTCGGGCACGCAAAACGGCTTCTGGCCCACATTAGTAATCATTTTAACAAAGCCCGGGTTACATTGGCAATTTGATGCGCCAGGCGGGGTTGTGGTCTGGGTAGTCATGTCCCAGGAGAAGGTACCACTGGGGCAGATATTGGCGTTTATTTTACTGCAGTCGGCCGAGGCACCCGCGTAGTCAGGTACACTGCAGAGGCAACCGAACTCCATGGTGTTGAGGTCAGAGTAACCTTGCCAGGTCAAGACGCCTCCGTGCTGTTTGGAGCACTGGATGGGGGCAGCCGTCTTGGGGAGACATACGCTGCGGCCGTCATTAAGGTTCTGGCAGGTCATGAGTTGGCCCTCCCGGCTCTCCAGACAGGTATCGCAGTCCTTGTCTGCAGAGCAGGTCACGATGCCAGTGCTGCATCTCAAGAGGAAGGAGGACTGGCTGGGGACCAGAGGGGCGTAGCCCTGGGCGGTAGCGGATTTCGCGAAGAGTCCAAGGAGGCCCAGGACGAGGCAGAAGATAGTGAATACCGCGAGAAGAGGTAACAATATATTTGCCATTTTTTAAGAGAAAAAATAATAAATGGCTCTTGCAACGGAACACCTTGTGAGGCTTGGGATGCTAGTGCTTGGGGGGCTTGTGGGCTACGTGGTGTACGTGTATCTCTTTAGGCCCCGGGTGCTGGAGAACCTCTGCCTAGTAGACACAAACCTCTGTGTGAGTATAAAGTACTGGAGCTTTCAGAATTCGGCGCTCATTCATATGCAGCCGACGGATTACTGGATATTTTTTACGGGAATCACGGCCTTTTCGTACCGCAAGACGGCCATGAGCTCCAAGGAGTGCGGGAGCTACGAGGGACGGGAGTATGAGCCGGCGTATGAGGTGTCCCTGACGACGGGGCTGCCCACGGGCTACGACTGTGTGCTCTCGCTGGAAGAGGTCAAGAAGTTTTACACGTTGAATAGTGTGGAGCCCGGGTATCTCTATCTAAAAAGGGACACGCGCAGCTACGGGGTACGGGAAGCCCTGAACAGCCTCTCGGACGAAGGCATAATCAATCTATTTAAAATAACATAAATAAATGTTTAGCGGAATACTAGGAAAAATAATATTTGGATTAATTTTAATTTTTTTTTTAGTAGGGATGCTGCAGTGGTTGCGCAATCGGGAGAACCCCGTCTATCACAACCACTGTGGTTCCGATGGGGATTGTCCCCAGGGGCAGCAATGCATTGAGAGCGAGGACTACAATGGCAACATTTGTGCGCCGAAGAACATGGTGACCTGCAACCTCTCGCCCTTCACGGAGCTGCAGGAGTGTGACCCCAGTGACACCACAAGCAACTACTGCGGTACCCATTGCATCAACCAGCCGCCGTTCCTCTGCCGGGCCGTCTCCAATGGCATCCTGGCCGTCCAAGTACCCGGGACGGGGTACACGGCCGGTATGCTACTGAAGCCCTCCGGGGGCACAGGCAGTGGCATGGTGGTCGGTGTGGCAACGGTGGGGCCCAAAGGGGAGATGCTTTCGGCGACAGTAGCAGGTCCTGGGAACGGCTATGTAGCCGGGGATGTGCTGTCGCTGGGGTTGGCGAGCCTGCGGGTCACAGCGGCCCCGAACCCCTTTGTCTGGAGCCAGGGCAATGAGACGCTCACGCTGCCCAATTCGAAGCCCGGCAAGGGCTGGTGTCTGCCCGCCGTGAAGCCAACCCCCTGTAATAATTTTACATCGGACTCTATTCTGGTGGAGACGAGTCGGAGTGATGGGGAGAAATCCTACGAGTGGGAGTGTCTCTGCAGCAATGACGATATGTTTACCAAGGCAGGCTTCGGAGGGGACTGTATCCTGGAGAAGGCCTGTGGGGCACCGACCGGGGGCAAGCTGCTGGTGAGTGACTACAAAAAGACCTGCAATGCGGCAGACGGGTGTCCCGACGGGCAGCGGTGCTGTGCCCCCGGGAACGTAGAGGGCGAGTGCTGCACCGCTGGGGACACTGCCTGTGCCAATGTCAAGTATACGGGTCAGAAATATTGCTTTGAAGACTGGGAGAAAGAAAAAGCACTTAATCCGGCCGGGGGTCGGTGTGACTGTGCCGCGGGGCTCACCTACACGACAACGGGCTCCGGGAGCAGCGACTACCGGAAGCTCTGTGTCGCGGACCCCTGCTCGGCTCCGGGCTGTGACAGCTGTAGCAGCACGAGTGCCGGCAGTTGCCAATGTGGCCCCGGGTTCCTGGTCTGCCACTGGGACAGCAAGCAGTCCAAGAACCTGGGCAACACCCCGGACAGCTATGCGGAGACATACTGCAAGGACAATCCCCGGTGCCTGGTAGCGCCCTGTGGGGACCCCTCGCAGTGCACGGCGAGCATTGGGGCTCCGGGCACGCTGGGCACCTGTGTGGTGAAGGACCCGAGCGGTACCTGGGGACTGCTGCCGGCGGACAATGCACTGGGGGTGACGTGTGTGGACTACTGTAGCAATGGGGGCATTGGCTATTCCTGCAGTGGGCGGGGCGACTGTACTGTGGTGCGGGACGGCAGTGACTTCCCGCAGCAGCAGTGTAACCACTGTACCGGGGACACTGGGGACAAGGGTAATTGTATGAAGACAACGTACACCCAGAGCCCGGCGCCTGCGCCCCAGTACTGTCTGCAGGAGCTCATAAAGTTTGGGGACTATTGTGACCCGAATTCGGGCAACTCGAGCTGCTGCAGCGGGGTCTGTGGCTTCGAGGATAAGGAGTGCTATGATCAAGGGGGCCGGGTATGGGACCGGGTCTGTCACACGAGCTACACCTGCAAATAAAGAGGGGGACTAATAAAATCATAATGAGTTTTGAAGCAGGCTATGCAGCAATCAGGGAATTGGAGGGCCGTGGTGTCCGCGCCGAAGATTTGCTTGAATTTAAGCAGGAGCCTGGGAAACAGCACTACCGGCTGCTCTCCGAGATGGCCTCTCGCTTTACCGGACGCACCATCATCGACATTGGCACCCACAGGGGCTCCTCGGCCTATGCGCTAAGCATTACCCCAGAAAAGGGTCAGAACAAAATTTTTTCGTTTGATATTTGTAACAATGTCTCTGTTGAGATGCAGGCGTTGCTGCAGAGCCGCAATGTAGTGCTTTCGCTCGATAATCTAATGGTGGAAGAAACCAGGGCATCGACCCAGTGGAAATCCGTGATACTGGAGAGCGCCTTCATCTTCCTGGACATTGATCCCCACCATGGCACTCTGGAGTACGAGTTCTACCTGTTTCTACGAGACAACGACTACCGGGGCTTTGTGGTCTGTGATGACATCTGGTATTTCAAGGGAATGCGGGACAATTTCTGGTACAAGATTCCCCTCTCCGACAAGCAGGACATCACGGACCAGGGCCACTGGAGCGGCACCGGCATACTGTTTCCTAAAAATAGCGACCCATATTTAATATATAGCCCCCGATGGACCCTGGTAACGGCTTATTTCGATCTGACCAAGTGCCCCGATGCCAGTGCCAGTATCAAGAACCGGCCCCAGTCGTACTACCTGGAGGCCGCGGCATCGACCATGGCCGTTCCCGCGAATCTCGTTGTTTACTGCGACGCCGAGTCCCTTGACGCCTTGGTGGCGCTTCGACCCGCCTTTCTCGCCAGCCATACGAAGTGGGTGGTGCGCGACTTCGAGGACTTCAAGCTTACCAAGCACCGCTCAAAAATAGCGGACAACCGCATAAAATTCCCGTACCATTTCGATGACCGCAACACCCCGTCCTACTACCTATTTTGTATGGCTCGCTATGCTATGCTCCAGGAAACCATTGAAGATACTGGCAATCTATTTCCCGAGTCAACCCACTTTGCCTGGATTAATGTGGACATCGAGCGCATAGGCTACCAGAATGTGGCGGCCATCGAGCGCTTTCTAAGGGCAGAGCCCCGGGATCGCTTCTCCACGATTTACATTGACTATATTCCGGAGCAGTTGACCAAGCCCGAGTTGCTGGCCATTTACTTCCAATGGGGCCGCTGTAGCATGTGCTCTGGCTTCTTCACCGGCTCGGGGCACCACATGGCCAAGGTCTGTGCTCTAATTGAAGATAAATTCCTGGAATTCCTGGCCCTGGGCTACGGGCACGCCGACGAGCAGCTCTTTTCGCCCGTCTTTTTTGAAAACAGGGACCTCTTTGAATTCTACTATGGCGACTACCAAAGCATGGTCACAAACTATACCGGCGTCCGGGTTAGTGCCAGCTCTATTTTAAATTTTTTAGTTGCAAATTCTTTTAATAACGGCGACTATAAGATTGCGCGCCACGCTTGCCAGGCACTCGATGATTCTCCTGCCACCCCTTCCCAGCTCAATGCCGAGGAACGCGCAAGGCTAAGGTTTTTCTCTGGCCTACTTGATAATAATTATTAATTGAATTAATAAAAATAAATGTATGTACGAACCCTAGTCTCGGCATATCTAAACGTAAATAGTAAAAATAGAAGCGCGGCAGAATATCTTGAATTTGCCCAGAGTCTTTTAAAAGCGGACTGTCCGAAAATAATATTTATTGACGAGCAATTGGCTCATCAATTTGCCAGCAAATTTGCCAGCAAAAATTTAAAGCTAATAGTAATCAACAAAACACACTTTTATTTACTTGAAGAGTACAAAAATAACCCAGAGTGTTTTAATAACTTTTATAAGATAAACGGCAATGCAGAAAAAGATACGCTTGAATATATAAGCATCGTGTGCAATAAAACCGAATTTATGAAGCAGGCGATTGACATGAACCCATTTGAAACAGAGGGGTTTGTATGGGTAGACTTTGGAATGAAGCATGCGTGCCCCGAGATCTCCCCGGAACACTACCCGAGCCTACTGGAGAGTCTTGCAGCTAAGCCCATAACCCAAGAAGAACAAAGAGCAGTGCGTATTGGACATATCTGGGACCTGGGTATGCCGTCGCCCAGCAATGTGTTGCATGACATCCAGTGGTATTTTGCGGGCAGTGTATTTGGAGGAACGGCGACACCACTACTTGAATTTGCAAAGAAGACCCGGGAAAAATGCCTAGCGATAATAGATGAGCACCGGCTCCTACCATGGGAGGTAAATGTGTGGTATCTAGTGAGTTTGGAACAGCGGGAGCTATTTTCCGTGTACCCGTGTGTTCATAATTCACTAGTGATTACAAACTATTAACAGTTTATTATGCAGGGGTCCGTGTGGTTCACTTCCTTGGAGAAGGCGGTCTTGTCGTAGCGGTTGTGCCAGTCGGGGTTTCCACAGACCCCGAACTGGATATAGCCCCCGCAGCCCCAGCAGTACATGCGGTCATAGTCGAAGCCGCCCAAAGCGTCATTATTTGGCAAGAAGGAGTTTATCTTTCCGTTGCAGATGGTCTGGCCTGAGATTTCATTGTTGTTGCCATTGGTACCGTAGTCTACCTTGCCGGTCCAGGTGCCCATGCGGTCCCAGGAGAAGCCCTCGGCCAGGGTGTAGGGGTCCGTGAAGCCCGGGGTCTCTGGGTTTACCCCGAAGGCGGAGACCAGCTTGGCCTTCGGGGGCCACATCTCCACGGAGCAATTAGGGCCTGCCATCTCCATTTCGTAGAGCGAGTGGGTGGCGTCGCGCTTCATGATGCCCGTGCCCCCTACCGGAGAAGGGCAGCAAAAGTTCTGGCGGGTCTCGTCGTCCGAGGAAGGTGGGGCGGGATACTGGGCCAATAGGGCATTGCAGTCGTAGCTGGTGTTTGGGGTCTTGGGGCTCAGGGAAAACTGGCAGGCACTGTTGCCATCGATGTGGTTACAGAAGCCGCAGGCAGGCTGGCCATCGGGGTGCCTGAAGTTGGGGTCGTCGCACTCCAGGTAGCACTCGGCGCCCAGCTGGTTGAGGTCGCCCTCGAGACAGGGCTCCAGGCTCTGACTGGCCGGGGTGGTGTCGTTCGCGGTGCGGCACCGACGGGAGGCGGCGAATGGGGTGCCCCCGATGGTTGTGCAGGTGCACTGGTCCTGGACCGGGTCGTAGCGCCCCTGGGACTTGGCATCCCGGGCAGCGTTGGCGCTGTGGAGCCGACAGGCCAGGGCCGGGTTGATGCAGGTATTTGAATTGGGGCCCGGTTTCCCCGGGATGATGCCGTCGAGGTTTTCGCAGTGGCACTTGTGGGTCACGGGGTCCAGGATGGAGGCATTGCCCTTGTAGGGGTCCTGGGGACTGATGACCTTGAGGCAGCTGTCCACGTGGCAGCTGTAGGGGTCGTTGGGAAGCTGGATCAAGGGGATCCCACTACCCTGGTCCTCGTCGCACTGGCACACAAACAAGGGGTTGTTCTGGTCGTCGGTGCCCAATGGGTTTTCCTGCAGGATGCCCGTCTCATCGCTTGCTAGGGGGTCCCACACGGCGGGCTTGTCCTTGTTGTACCACTTCTTATTGAAGGGTGAGGCAACAAGCTTGTTTTTCAGGGTGGGTGCGACCGAAGAGACACAGGCCACCTGGGTGGAGCAGTCGGTGCCAGTGTAGAGGTCCGGGTAGCGGCACTCGCACTTCCAGCCCTGGCCCACGGCGCTGTCGGTCCAGACCCACTGGCCGGTGACCGGGTTGCAGGTGGACTGTGCGGTGTTCTGGGGCAGGCAATACTGGCCCTTGGGCACGGCGATGCCATTGAGCCGGACGGGGGTTTGCAGGGTGCTGGTGTCGGTGCACACGAAATCCGAGGTGCAGGATGAGCAGCCACCGGTGGCGTCGCACGGGGTCAGGCGATGGAGGCAATCGCCGCCCGAGTTTTTGTTGTCGGGCAGGTACTTTGGGGAGACAGTAGGAAATGGGTTAAAGTTAAAGTTTGGGGCCTCGGGGCCAATGACGTCGTAGAGGGTGAGGAGGATAATGACGAGAAAAAAAAGCAGCACAAAAACTAGCCAATGTTTTCCCAATATTTCCAATATTTTCATTTATTAATTCTTTATGAATTTGAAATATACGCCAGCGCAGATGAGCACTGCCAGAATTATGAAGAGCAGGGCGCCAATGATGAGGATGGTTTTGTTGCGGTTGCGGATGGCATTGTTGGGCAGGTAGTTGGGGTCCGTGATGAGCGGAGTGGTGGCGCTCGAGTTGGAGAGAAAGGTGTTTCCCGCGATGCCTGCCACCGTCAGGCCAAAGAGCGTCACAAAGACGAGAAAGGTGTAGGTGAGAATCTTGGCGGGGCGCTCTGCAATGACAATGGTGACGGGCTGCAGGGCATAGTAGACCGCGACATTCACGATGACCAGCATGATGGCCAGCACAAAGAGGAGCAGGGACCAGTGCTTTCCGAGGAGCGAGGTCATGACCCGGTTCACCGTGGTGAGGCGATCCGTGGACTGCTGGTCGATGACGATGCCCGAGGAGTTTATGGGGTTACGGACAACGTACCAAACCAGGAGGCCGACGACGGCGGCCAAGAAAACTGCAATAAAAATGCGTTGCTTGATATTCATTTTATTTTTTGACAGAGAAAATATTATTTGTGATTTCGGTAGAGGTGCCAAGAGTAAGGTAAATTTTCTTGAGAGCCGGGTTGCGCACAACCTGGGCCAGCGAAATGACAATGTGATCCTGGCCGCCAATGGGCTTCACGATCTCCGGGAAGGCCCGGCGTACCTGGGCCACATCGAAGCCCACCAAGGGCTCCAGTACGTCGCGCCGGTACACCAGAAAAAGACTGACCCCCGGGGCCCCAAAGTTCTCGCGGAGCAGTGTTTTGTGGGCCACTATCCCGGGGTCCACATTCACACTGATCTGCTTGGGCAGTTTGCTAAGGCTCCCCAAGAAGTCACCAGCAGCAGCCTTGGACACCGGCTCGGTCGAACAATGTGCCCCTTTACTAAAAAAATTAAAAATAGTCTTGCCCAGCAGGAATTCGCCAACCTTCTGGCCCCCCGATTTGGTGCAGGTCTTGGCACCGGCGTCGAAGCCCTGGTCAAAGCGGTCGCAGTAATCCTTGGTTTCATAGCACTGGGAAAGGTTCTTATCGTAGATGAAGGGCGGCACATCGCTCACCCCCACCTTGTCGCCATCGCTGTTACAGCCATCGGGCATGGACCCGTCGGGGTTCGCGGCACAGCGACTCTTGGGGTTCTCGCAGTACTGGCGCAGCAGAAAGTTGCCCAGGATGCAGCGGCCCGTGGTTCCCGCAGAACCCGCGGAGCACTGGCCCCCAATACAGACCATGTTTCCAGCACAGTCCTGGTCCCCGGTGCAGGTGCAGTGCTTCTGGGAGTTGCAGGTCGAGGGGAAGATGCAGCCACTGTCGTCGCGACAGGTCAGGTCCGTGTGCCACTCCACATAGGGATTCGGGGCCGTAGTATTGGGGTTGGACTTGTCTGCGGTTTGTTCGGGCTTGATCTTGCAACCATTTGCGTCGCAGGTGTAGGGCAGGTTGCTGAGCTGCTCGCAGAGCTCCTGGGAGGCAAAGTTGCAAGTGCCCGAGAAGACATCGGTGCCAAACTCTGGGGTGTACTGGCAAAAGTTTCCCGAGGAGCCCACGGGCTTGCACTGAGGGGCCCCGGGGACCGAGGCACAGTCGGAGGCCGTCGTGCACTTTGTGTTGCTAATGAAGCGGGGCACGGTCCAGGTCCGGTTGCGGTCGCTATTCTTGAAGACGAGGTTCCCGGGGCCCCCGGTCTTCTTGACGACATCGGGATCCGTGCAAATTTTCTGGCTGATCTGGTCGTTGCCATAGGCCATGGCCGCCATCCAATCCGTAAGAGTAATCATTTTATTTTAAACTTTTAAAAGAAAATGTAGCGCAAAAAAATAAGCAGAATCAGCACGGCAACAAACAAAATAAGGTAGAAGTGGCGGTCCAGCCAGTCGGCCACCGCGGTATTGCCATTGGCGAGCTTCACAAAATCGGTGCTTAGCGAGCGGGCAATTCTCGAGAGATCATTGTTGCCAAAGACCTGCAGGTTCCGGTCCATCGGCCAGACGATGGCTTCGCCTACCGAATTGTACTGCAGCGCCGAGAGATACTCTATGGTGTAGCGCAGACAGACATTGTTCATGGCGGCCGTCTGCTGGGCGTCCATGTACTGGGCATAGTAAAAGTTAAAGGGTATTTCGACGGGCCAGCTCTGCCGGGTGGTCACGTCGCTGCTCTCCGAATCAATGATATTGCTTTTGAAGGCATTGTTGAAGCTGTCACAGACCTGGGCCAGCTGGTCCGAGTCCATGTAGTTGTTGAGGCCACAGGGGTCCCACATGTCAAAGAGGGTCGAGATAAATTGGAGCAGTAGGAGCGGTATGAAGAGGGGGTCCGTGATCTCCACCAGGAGCTCGGCGGCCCACTCCACGACCTTGACCGAAGCTCCGATGGCCCACCGGGTGGCTCCAATGATGGCGCCCTTGGTGAGGCCAGCCTCGACTCCTTCTTTTAAGATGCCCATGAGGAGCTTCGAGGCGGCCACCGAGGCGGCACTGAAGCCCTCGGCAAAGATATCGGAGGCTGCCTTATTCAGGCCATCGGAGAAGCCCTTCTCCAGGACATTGACGATGAGGGTCTTTAGGGTCTGGAGGCCTATTTTTGCGCCAAATAGGGCGCTAATGAACTCAAGACCCGCGGGGCTCAAGAAGCCCATGATCATGGACATTATAGTCTTTTCGAAAAGGCTTACAAAGCCACTGTCCAGGAAATCGCCGGCTAAATTTTTAATTTCAATTGCGATATTGGATCCGGCGTCCAGGTTCGAGCAATTGGCCGCGTACTGGTCAATAATGTTTTTCGGGAGCGAGTTCTTATATTTGTCGGGATCTGCACAGTAGTCTGAATTTGAAATGGACGACATTTATTAATTTTTTATTTTTCATTAATTTAATAAAAATGGCGGAAGCTGAAGAATTTGCAGAATTTTTAGGGGAAGGTGAGGAGGGATTTTGCTACGAGGCCCGGGGTCTTAGCGACGAGCAGTTACAAAAAAAATTTAATCAATATAAATTTTCTTTTAATTTCAAGGAAGAGAAAGTACAGGAATTCTTTGGAGAAAGTGGTTTTAACAATATTAGCCGTGAAAACGGCCAAATAAAATTTGAAAACAACGATAGCCCCCCAAAATCATTTACCGAAAAAGATTTCAAAGATGCCTTTGAAGGTTCCTTTGAGCCCGTAAAGCCCCCGGATATGCGCACCTTTTTGGATAAACTCACGGGCGATGATTCCTTTACAGACTCACCAGAGTTTGAAAAATTTGAAAACTCTCAAAACGACTTATTCAAGGAAAAACCTTTCGTAAAGCAATTGGATGCTCTGGAGAAGGCCGCCCAAGACACAAAAAATACCCCAACCCCTAAAGATGCTGCGGAAATGGAAAAAACAATGGCCGATAAGGGCTGGACCTTTAAAGATTACGCTGGAACCTTTGGTACCTGGTTGGAGATAGCCCTGGTAGCCGGTGGCCTGGATTACCTCTACAAAGCTATTGAAAAACATAAGAATGCAATGAACGGCTGCTGGCTCATAAACACAAAAGACGGCAGCAAGACAAAGGTCGATGTATTGACCTGTAATAAGGACTGCACAGGCTACACTGCCGATGGCTACAAGCTAGCCCCGTATTGTTCAGATTGGTTGGGTAGTGGCCCCGGTGGCGCCAGTGGCTCCGGGGGAAACAATACCCCCAACTGCACCCTTGATTCATTTGTACCAGCATTTCAAACATCATATTTGGGGCTCAAGGTACCACTATCAAGTTATAAATCAAATAATCCCTGGCCAGGAGTTTATTCGAGTACGGATAAGGTCCAATGTGCATATACACCAAACACATCCGTCAACTGTGTTGATCCAGCAAAAGCATGTCCCGACAAAACAAGCTCCTGTTCGAGTATGTGTGACAGTTCCCTCTTTCCACTGAGACCCGGGTACATCTTAAAATGTGTGGATGTTGATTTCTGGGGGGCACTGGGTGACCTGAATCCCGCCTCTGTATCAGGAATAAGCAATGCACTAAGCAGTATAGTAAAATGGCTACTCTATGGTCTATTAATAATAGGAGTTTTTATTTTAGCTTATTTTATTATAACAAAAGGAGTTCCCTGGATTTTTAAGGAAATCAATGAAAAGAATGGAGCCGATGTTTAACGGCGTACATAGCAAGGCTTACCTCGCTTGGTGCGAGAGCCACGCTTGGGGAACTTACTGCTCATGCTATGGCAAACGGGGCTCTTTCGCTTGGAAGCCTTTCGCTTAGAAAGGCGCTTAAGGGGAGACTTTCGCTTTCGCGGGGATTTGGACTTTGAAAGTCGTCGTCTAAGATTGGCAAGCATTTTTTTAATATAGAAAAAAATTTTAATTTTTTTTTTTAAAAAATATTTTTTAAAACAAATGTACATAATTCTAAAATAAAGCCTGAATTTGGAAGTCCGGTTGCAGCGGAGAAAAAGAGAGGCACGTAGCAGCGATGAAACCAGACCCGCGAGTCTTCATAGGAGCCAATTGGGGCCGAGTAGAGTTTGGTGCCATCCGTAAGCAGAAAACAGTTTAAATATTGTCCGGGAAATACGGAGAGCACCACTTGTTCACCAAGACAAGCCTCGAGAAAGCAGATGTTCTTGGATACATTAGCGCTGACATCAAGCAAGGAGAGGCCAGTGTAGATTGAAATAAATTTAAAAAGCGATTCGCCAGTAATGTATTGTCCAGTGAGATCCACCGAGTAGTCGAAATTATTTTGAATGATAGCATCGATATCAAATATAGGCAAGAGCAATTCTTTTTCGACTGGCAGTAACGAGTCAATCGAGAGGGAACATTCGGCTCCGTTAAGAGTTGAGAAGGAAAATTCGACTTCAGCTTCTGAGAGGGAAAATGCGTCCATTGTGCCTTGTTCCTCAAAAAATATAAAAAAACAACAAATTAAATCTATTTATAGAGTAACTTTAACTAGTGAATAAAAAACACACAAAATAAAATTTTTTTTATTAAAATTCATAGAAGGGCAAAAGAATTTCAGCGAATTCGGGCACCATGTTAACCGAACAGGCCTGTCGCATGCAGGAATTTAAAATTTCGGCAGGTATCGTATGATACTGTTGAAGCAGGTAGGTAAGGCAATTTGAGCGTCCAGCCCGCACAAGCGTATTCATCAGCATGGAGAGGTTGAGGTTAGTGATTCTCCGTCGAACGGGAAAGCGACTCAGATGGTCCATAATGATTTGAAGAAGATAACAGCTTACATAGTGTCTTTTGACGCCGGCCCTCACCATTAGCGCCAATCCGGCAGTGTTCCACTTGACGGAAGTAAGAAGGTGATAGAGGGTCCTGATTTTGTAAAAGGATTCGGTGTAGGGGTCATCGGCGTTGCTGTAGCCCAGGAGCGCCCAAAAATGGGTGGGATCCGATACACATCGCTTGACAATCCAATGGGGGCCGTTGGGCAGCAGATGAAAGATGCGCGCCAAAGAGCGCTCTGCGACAGCAAGCCTCAGTAGAGTGGTGCGTGGTATCTTTTCATCTTCCGGAATCAATTGGCAAAAGTTTTTGGAAGAAATGTTAAAAAAATAGCGGTCCAGAACAGTCATCTTGGAAATAATGTAGTCCCTGATATCGCAAGGCAGGAGAGGAAACACTCCGAAAATTTTGCGTCGAAAACAGAAATCGACTGTATCCTCCTCACTCTCCATTTTTGTTTGTGACTAGTGATTTGAAAAATAAACACAAAAAAATTAAAAACACAAATGAAGCAATGCAGAAAAGCGGATCTTGGGCTCGATGTGCTAGTGAAACTTCGGAGGCAGCTTACCTTTACCGATAGGAATGGCAAGCAAACCTTTGTGGCCTATGTGGAGAACAATGAGTTTATTCGGGTGCCTAAATTTTTCCATATCCCCTCGGACCCTCGGATCGTCGGATCAACCTTTGTGCCTGCCTGCGTGACAGGCGCCGAGATGCACTTCGCAATGTATGGGGAGGCAGAGGAACTCAGGCCCCTGCAGGCCGAGGCACTCGCCATTCTTTTGGGGCGCCTGGAGAGGGCCACTCCCCTGGCACCCCAGGGAGCGGTACTCTGTCTGCCCTGTGGCTTTGGCAAGACACGCACCGCAATCCTGGCCATCCAGAGGCTCGGGGTCAAGGCTCTGGTGCTGGCCTCGCATAGCCACCTGCTCCAGCAGTTTTCCAAGGAGGCGCAGCGCATCACCCAGGGACTGGTGGTGGCCAAGCTCCCCAAGAGCCCCGAGACTCCGCTGCCCGAGGACGCCCACATCATCTTTGGCACACTGCAGAGCGTCTACTGCCGCAAGTACCCGAGTCGCTACTGGGCCAGCATTGGCCTCGTCGTGGTGGATGAGGCCCATCACTTGGCAGCCCCGACCTTTTGCCAGGCACTCTGTAAGCTGCCGGTGTCTCGGGTACTGGCGCTGACGGCGACCCCGGAGCGCAAGGACGGTCGCGAAGACCTCATCTACTACCTGGCTGGGGACACGGCCTTCCGGGCCTACCGGGCCAAGGACTCCACTGTGACCATTAAATTTATCAAGCACTCGGGGGTATTCGCTACGCTACTGGGCCATCGCTACGAGTCGGTGGGCGAGCGCATGCAGATGCTGGTTGAGCTGAGCGAGTGCGCGGAGCGCAATGCCGTGCTGGTGCGCAAGATCCAGAAGCTCGCGCAGTCCCGCAGGGGTATCCTGGTGCTCTGCAAGCTGGTGCACCATTTGCATGTGCTGGGCGATATGTGTAGCGCCGGTGCCCAGGCGATCGGGGACTATGGGTACTTTACGGGGCAGGAGAAGCAGGCGGAGCGGGAGCATGCGGCCACTCGGCAGGTTATTTTTGCGACCTTTGATATGGCCAAGGAGGGTCTCGATATACCGCGGCTTGACACGCTGGTTCTCGCGAGCCCAGCCGAGAGCACGATCCAGTGCATGGGTCGGGTCTTGCGGGAGGTGCCGGGCAAGCTGAGGCCGCTCATCATCGATGTCTACGACGAGTGTGTTGCCTTCCGGGGTGAGCTGTGGTCCCGGATACGGCAATTTGGGGAAACTGGAGCTTCTATTTTGGGTCTATAAATAATTTTTTTTAAAGTAATAAAACATGGCCCATGCACCACCAACCACTTCTTTTCAGTCCTATCTTGGCGTGGACGAGAAAAAAAAAGTACTAAAATATCCGCTTCCTTTGCCACGCAATGTTAAGAGCATGGCCAAGGTGCTCAAGCAGGGCGAGAGCGGGGTTTATAAGAACGGGGAAAACTATCTCACCAAGGAGGGGTTTGACCATACGGAAATCGTACAGAAACCCAGTGGGAAAATCGTGAGTATTAAGAGGAGCGAGGCATCCAAAAATAATGCGTGGATCCAAGCCATCCGGCTGTATTACAGCACCAGCGAAGCCAAAGGCTTTCCCAAGGTAATGTCACCCACCAAATATCAAAATTCAGGCACCAATAGAGAATATATCGAAAATTATAAAAAAATAAGTGAAATTTACGTTGCTATTCTCAGGAAACAAAGGAAAGAATCAAATGATGAAGAGGAAAAAAAAAAATTACAGGAAAAAATAGATAAAAACAATGAAAACAATGAAATAAAAAATGTAAAGGGAAAAACACCACTAAATCTCAATGTGGACTCCCAGGACTTGGAACGCAGGCAAAAGTATCAGAAATTATTTGATGCCGAGTATAACGAGGAGCTTAGGAAATTCAGGGCCGATCTCTACCAAAAAAGAGGGGAACTAGAAGAATCAAGGAGCGAGTTTTACCTTAAAAACAGTCTTTAATTAATTTACTTGTGCTGCTGGGTCCAGTCGCGCAGGACCACTAGGAGCCTTGTTTTGACGTAGGAGGAATCGCTGGGTTTAAAGTTCTTTGCAAATACCGTGAGAAAGGTAAAATCAACAGTGGCCACCGAGAATAGGGCAATTAGATTGTGTAGCAAGAGACTCCTGATGGAGAAGCCTGTCAGAAGATAGAGGACAAGCACAATAATAAAACAAGAAGCCACAAAAATAGAGAGAAAAATTATTGATTTGTCAAGGAGGAGGTCATTGGAGTCCTTGACGCTTTTATCCGAGGCAGACATATCGGGTACCTGCATATTCTTGAAGTAGCTTCGTAGTTCATCGTTTTGCTCCTTGGTAAGTAGAATGGAGATTTCGCGGGAAATTTCCTCCACGATATCCGAGGTTTCGTTTTCGATGACTGTCTTTTCAATGTACGAGGCATAGGTGAAGAAGAAAATAATTATAAAAGTGCAAATCAGAGCCAAGTGAACAAAAATATCAGCCAAAGACTCACTGCCGTAAATTAGCCAATCCATTTACTTTTTTTAATTAAAATTTAAATAAAAAAATAATGAGTGTCCTAGAAATTATTACGGATATTTTGCTTAATTTTTTATTGATGTTTACAATTCTGAGCTGTCTTTTTATGCTGTATATTAGCAAAATCGAAACCAATGCCTATCAGGATGAAATAAATAACAAGCTTACGGATGCCATCAAAGCTTATTTAAATGATTCCGATGCAAAGTCTCCGGCGCTTTATCTTTCCCTGAAGAAGCTTTTTGACCAGCAGCCCCAGTTACCGGAACTGCTTGCCCAGGAGAGCGAAAATATGAGTGCGCAAGACAACAAGTGGCTCTTTCGCATCATAGTAATTTTTATGGTCATGTTGTTTATGTTTTTTATTTTCTTTTGCTTTTTACTAACCTTTATGGGCAATCATAAAATTAACATCTGGAAAAAAGTGGGATGGACTCTCTTTATTTTTTTGTTTGTGGGAAGCGTAGAGGGCGGCTTTTTCATCGAGATTGCCCAGAAATATATCCCCACACCCCCCAGTACCCTGGTGAACTCCATCGTGCAGCAGCTCCAGAAGTGGTAGGCTTGTGTTACTGACCCCCGGTAGAAATGCATGCATACATGGCCAAATT
>Ga0209553_1000728_pt1 | contig 16817 bp, 14 predicted proteins | sample LauGreFBDMM110DN_2_FD_188217 | JGI IMG/M metagenome (GOLD analysis project Ga0209553, IMG submission 188217) | Freshwater lake microbial communities from Lake Michigan, USA - Fa13.BD.MM110.DN (SPAdes) (version 2) | ecosystem: Environmental > Aquatic > Freshwater > Lake | place: Lake Michigan...
CCGCCAACGCGATTCTAACCTCTGATACTCGACCGAAGACCTGCACTGCCCGTTTTACTTGGCAGGGCCGGACGGTCACCATCGCTGGCTTCGCTAAGGGCGCCGGGATGATTGAGCCCAATATGGCTACGATGTTGGCGTTCGTCTGTACAGATGCCGCTGCCGAGCCTACTTTCCTGAAGACAGCCCTCAAGGCCTCGTCGGACCAGTCCTTTAACTGCGTGAGTGTCGACGGCGACATGTCCACCAATGACACTGTCATCCTCCTCGCTTCGGGCGTCGCGCAGGTGCAGGTCGGCCCGAGCGCTCCGGCTGAACTCAACAGCCTGTTCCAAGAAGCCCTAGACCGCGTCTGCTTTTCCCTCGCCGAGAAGATTGTCGGTGATGGCGAAAAGATCACGAAGGTCGTATCCGTCGAGGTTTCGGGGGCCCGCAACCGGGCCGACGCCGAGAAGATTGCTCGCGCGATCGGTAACTCGCTCCTCGTGAAGTCCTCTTGGTTCGGGGAAGACCCGAACTGGGGCCGCTTGGCCGATGCGGCTGGTTATGCCCGTACGGGTCTTGATGAGACCAAGCTGGATATCCATTACGAGGACGTCCCCGCCGTCTTGGGTGGCCGCCCGGTGCCTGAGAATAAGCCGAAGTGGAAGGAAGTCGTGAAGGCCCGCCAGTTCCGGGTGCGTTTAGACCTGCACCTAGGCGATGCGCAGTTCCGTCTGCTGGCTTCGGACCTCACGGACGGTTACGTGAACTACAACAAGAGCGAGTAAGGGTTATTTTCCGTTTGCTCGCCCCGCCAGTCCGCTGACACTTGCCATTCGTCTGATGAGCACGCAAGCCGCGCATAATAAATCCGAGGTCCTTCTCGAAGCCCTCCCGTATATCCAAAAGTTCCGTGGCTCCACCTTCGTGGTGAAGTACGGCGGTAGCTTCATGGATGACCCTAATCCCGAGGGTCGCGACCGCGTTGCCACGGATATTGCTTTTCTCGCGGCGGTCGGCATCCAGGTCGTCGTCGTGCACGGCGGTGGCAAGGCCATCACCCGCGCCATGGATAAAGCCGGTATCAAGTCCGAGTTCCGGGGCGGCATGCGCGTCACCGACGCCGCCACCGTGAAGATCGTTGAGGAGACCCTCAACGTTGAGATCAACGGCCAGATTTGCGAATCGCTTAAGGCCCGTGGCGCCAATCCGCTCGGTATGCCCGGTAACCACGTTAACCTGTGCGAGAAGCTCATGGGCACAGACGAGCAGGGGAAGCCTTGCGACATCGGCTTCGTCGGTGACATCAAGTTCGTGAAGACGAAGCTCATCAAGAAGGCGCTGGCCGATGGCCACTTGCCGGTGGTTTCGCCCATCGCCTTGGACGCCGATGATCAGGCGTATAACACCAACGCCGACGTCGCTGCGGCCGCAGTGGCCAATTCGCTCCGGGCTCGCCGCCTGATTTTCATGAGCGACGTCCCTGGCCTGTTAGCTGACCCGCAGGACCCTTCCACGCTCATCACGACCCTCAAAGTGAGCGAAGTCGACGAGCTCAAGCGTAAGGGCGTGATTGCCGGCGGGATGATTCCTAAGGTCGATAGCGCCGTGAAGGCCCTCAAGGAAGGCGTCCGTCGCGTGCACTTCATCGATGGCCGCGTCCCGCACGCCCTGTTGCTGGAAGTCTTCACCGACAAGGGCATCGGGACCGAAATCGTCCACGGCTGATGAGTGCAGAATCCGCAGACCCAACCGCCGCGCTCTACGAGCAGTATCTGGCCCGGAATTATGGGGCTCCGCCCGTCACCTTGGTACGGGGCGAGGGGTCGCGCGTCTGGGACGCCGCCGGTAAGTCCTACCTAGATTTTGCCACGGGCATCGCGGTCAACGCCTTGGGCCATGCCCACCCGGTTTGGGTCCAGCGCGTGAGTGAGCAGGCTGCGAAGCTGGTTCATGTCAGCAATCTCTACCGCAATGAGCCGCAAGGCCGTCTGGCCGCCGCGCTGAGTCGTTATTGCGGTCCGGGGCGGGTCATCTTCTGCAACAGTGGTGCCGAGGCCAATGAAGGCCTCCTGAAGCTCGCGCGTCTGCATGGTCTACGGAAATCCGGCACCGAAGGCATCTGCATCGGTGTCGTCGTCGCGGAGAAGGCCTTCCATGGGCGCACCTTTGGCGGCATGTCCGCCACGCCGCAGGAGAAGATCCAAAAAGGCTTCCGTCCGTTACTGTCTGGTTTTACCGCCGCGCCGCTTAATGACCTCGCCGCGTGGGATAAGGCCATCGATGCCCAGACCACCGCGGCGGTGCTGGTCGAATCCATTCAAGGGGAGGGCGGCGTTTACCCGGCTTCGACCGAGTTCCTGCAGGGTCTGCGCAAGCTGTGCACCGAACGGAATGTCCTGCTGCTGATTGACGAAATCCAGTGTGGCATCGGCCGGACTGGCGATTTCTTTGCCTTTGAACGCGCCGGCGTGAAGCCAGATGCCATCGCCATGGCGAAGGGCCTCGGTGGCGGTTTCCCCATTGGCGCGATCTGGATGGCTCCTCCGCACGACGACCTCTTCCAGGCTGGCTCCCATGGGACGACCTTCGGCGGCGGCGCCTTGGCGGCCACCGCTGGCTTGGCTGTCCTGGAAGTCATCGAGTCGGAAAAGCTTCTCGCCCAAGTCACTGCTCAGTCCCCGGCTTGGCATGCAGCCCTGCGTGGTTTGGTGGCCTTACGTCCCGACCTCGTGAAGGAGGTCCGTGGTGCGGGTTACATGGTCGGCTTTATCCTGACTATTGACCCAATCCCCGTCGTCACCGCCCTCCGCGACGCCGGTCTGCTGACTGCGCCTGCGGGTGGAGTCGCCGTCCGTTTGTTACCCCCGCTGGTGGCGACGGAGGCCGAGTTGGTGGAGTCCGTAGCGATTCTGACGCAGGTGTTACGCGACTGGAAGGTCGCTTAAGCCCTTTCGTCACCTATTTTCCGCTGTCCAAACGGGTTCACCTACCTATCTTTAAACGCCTTCCGAGATGCGTCACTTCCTGAAGGAGACCGACCTTTCCGCCGCTGAAACCGCGACGGTGTTCGCCCACGCCGCCGCGCTGAAGGCCACCCGTGGTCGCGCGACCCCCTCGGACCTCGCCCGCCAGTCGTGGGGCTTGATGTTTTTCAAGAAGAGTACCCGGACGCGTGTTTCCTTTCAGGTCGGCGTCCATGAGCTCGGTGGCCAGCCGGTCATGCTCAATGCCGATGACCTTCAACTCTCGCGGGGCGAAACCGTGGCCGACACTGCCAAGGTCCTGTCGCGCTACCTGCACGGCATGGTCATTCGTTGCCACGAGCACGCCCTCCTCGAGGAGTTTGCTCGGTGCGGCACGATGCCGATTGTCAATGCCTTGTCGGATTTCCTGCATCCCTGTCAGTTCATGACGGACATGTTCACGCTCGCCGAACGCTATGCGCCCGGCCGTCCGGAGCAGTATGCCGCGTCGCTCAAGGGCAAGAAGGTCGCTTTCCTCGGCGATACCGCCTGCAACATGGCGAACTCGTTTGTGCTCGGCGGCGCCGCCCTCGGCGTGGAAATCGCTTTAGCCGGTCCCGCTGGCTACGAGCCTCGTCCGGAGATCCGCGCGCAGCTCAAGGCCGACGGCTTGAAGGAAACCTTTACTTTCACGACCGATGCCTCTGCCGCCGTGCGTGGCGCGGACATGGTGTACACCGATGTCTGGGTGAGCATGGGCATGGAGGCCGAGAAGGCCGAACGCCTGAAGCTCATGCAGCCCTATCAGGTCAACGCGCAGCTGATGGCCCTCGCTAAGCCCAGTGCCTATTTCATGCACTGCCTCCCGGCGCACCCGGGCGAAGAGGTTTCCGCTGAGGTCTTGGCGAGCCCGCAGAGTATCATCTTTGACCAAGCCGAGAACCGCTTGCACGTGCAGAAGGCCATCCTCGCACACCTCGCCGCCCACCGCGGTTGATCCCTTTACCCATACAATATGAGCAAGCAGAAGAAAATCGTCCTCGCCTACTCTGGCGGCCTCGACACCTCCGTCCTCCTTTCCTGGATTAAGGACAAGCATAACGCCGAGATGATCGCGTTCTGCGCCGACATCGGCCAAGAAGACGAACTCAAGGGCCTCAAGCAGAAGGCCATGAAGACGGGCGCCTCCAAACTGTATATCGATGATCTCCAGGCCGAATTCGCCCGCGACTTCATCTACCCGATGATGCAGGCCGGCGCCATCTACGAAGGCCAGTACTACCTCGGCACCTCCATCGCGCGTCCGCTCATCGCTAAGCGCATGGTCGAGATCGCCCGTAAGGAAGGCGCGACCGCCATCGCCCACGGCGCCACCGGTAAGGGCAATGACCAGGTCCGCTTCGAACTCACCTGTGCTGCCCTGGCCCCGGACTTAGAAATCATCGCGCCTTGGCGCAACGAGGCCTTCCGCAAGGACTTTCCGGGCCGCGCCGAGATGATCGCCTATTGCGCCGACCATAAGATCCCCGTCGAGGCCAGCGCCAAGAAGCCTTACTCCTCGGACCGAAATCTCCTGCACATCTCCTACGAAGCCGGCATTCTGGAAGACCCTTGGATGGACGCGTTTGCGCCCGCCAATAAGGCGATGTTCAAACTCTCGGTTTCGCCGGAAGACGCTCCGAATAAGCCGGAGTACGTCGAACTCGAGTTCCGCCAAGGCGATTGCATCGCCGTTAACGGTAAGAAGCTCGATCCCCTCGGCGTCATGCGCACGCTCAACAAGCTCGGCGGCCGTCATGGCGTCGGCCGCGTTGACATGGTCGAGAACCGTTTTGTTGGCATGAAGAGCCGTGGCGTCTATGAGACCCCGGGTGGCACCATCCTGCACTTCGCCCACCGTCAGATCGAGTCGCTCACCATGGACCGCGAGGTCATGCACCTCCGCGACTCGCTCGTCCCGCGCTACGCGACCCTCGTCTACAATGGATTCTGGTATGCCCCCGAGCGCCTCGCTCTCCAGGCCCTCATTACTGAGTCGCAGCGCAACGTCACGGGTACCGTCCGTGTGAAGCTCTACAAGGGTGGTACGTACGTCGCTGGCCGGAAGAGCCCGCGTTCGCTCTACAATCCGCACATCGCCACGATGGAGGCGGATCCGACCAAGGCCTATAATCAGGACGACGCTACTGGCTTCATTCGTCTCAACGGCCTGCGCCTGCGGGTGAACTCGAAGGTCAACGGCGTCGCCAACCTCAGTAAGACTGTTCGCTAAAACTAGTAGATAGACACAGATAGCAGGGCGTCCCGGTGGGGACGCCCTGCTTGTTTTAAATTGGAGGCGCGGGTCGGAATTGAACCGACGCATGGGGCTTTTGCAGAGCCCGGCCTTACCACTTGGCTACCGCGCCTAACAGGCTGAAGCCCTTACGCTGTCCAGCAGAGTCCGCCTTTCAAGGGTTTTTGTGCGCGGGCTTCCCTTTCCTCAAAACTTGGCCTAGAAGAAGGCATGTCCCAGCCACCTTTCCGCGTCGGCCTCGGTTACGACATCCACCCGTTGGTGGCTGGTCGCCCCTGTATCTTGGGTGGGGTGAAGATTCCCTCGGACGTCGGTCCGGACGGCCATTCCGATGCCGATGTCCTTTTGCATGCGGTCGCGGACGCGATTTTAGGCGCGGCTGGCCTGCGTGATATTGGGCACTATTTTCCTAACAACGATGCCTCCCTTGCCGGGATGGATTCAGCGATTATCGCCCGGCGGGCGGTAGCCGAGGCAACTGCCTTGGGTTGGAAGGTCGGCAACGTGGATTTGGTACTTATCGGCGAGCGTCCGAAAATCATGGCGTATGTACCGGAGATCCGCGCAAGCGTGGCGGGAATACTTGGGCTCGAGGCCTCCCAGGTGGGTATTAAGGCGACCACGAACGAGGGGATGGACGCCTTAGGGCAGGGGCGGGGGCTAGCCGTTCACGCCATTTGCCTCATTTATAGGGGGTAAATAGGGTTTAAAGAGGGGATTTTTGGCTTTCAGGCTTGTCAAAGCGGCCTCAAATCTGAAGACTGAACAACCCTCTCCTTGGAGGGTAACGCTATGGAACAGACCCTCATCATCTTAAAGCCCGATTGTATGGAGCGCCGTCTCTGCGGCACCGTCTTGGCTCGCTTTGAAGCCGCCGGCTTCGACGTTCAAGCCTGCAAGCTGGCTCAGTTGACCTTCGCCCAGCTCCGCGAGCACTACGCCCACGTGGCCGATAAGCCCTTCTACCCGGAAATCGAGGCCTTCATGTCCTCCCGTCCGGTCATCATCGCTGTCCTCAGTGGTGACAACGTCATTGCCCGCGTCCGCGAACTCTTGGGCCCGACGAATTCCAAGGTCGCCCCACAGGGGACGATCCGTGGCGACTTCGGCACCGAGATGATGCGCAATGTTTGCCATGCTTCCGACAGCCCAGAAGCCGCCGCCGCTGAAATCCGTCGCTTCTTCCGCGCCGAAGAGGTTTTTGCGCCGGCCGCCGTTCGCGTATAATTTTCCCTGGATCGTATCGTTGGGCAGCCCATCGGCTTCGGCTTGGTGGGCTGTTTCTTTGGTGCGGTCGGGAGGCTTGCCCGGCATGCTTGGAAGGGTAGTGTGGCGTCGTGACGATTCACTGCCCTGCGTGTGGCCTGCCGATTTTGCCAACGGAAATTACCCCTGCTGGAGACTTAGCGTATTGCCGTCTTTGTGAACGCACCGCGACCGTCGACGCCTGCCGTGCGGCGAAGCCTTTAGCGCAGCACCCAGCATCGTCGGAGAACCCGCCTAAGGGCCTCCAGTTGACGGATAACCTGACGGGTTTCCAGGTCGTGCTCTCGACCGCCAGTTGGTCCGCGTTGATTATTTGGCCGTTTATGTTGGTCTGGGCCGGCGGGTCGCTGGGCGGTATTTACGGCCCGCAGATCAAGTCTGGAGAGTTCAATTGGCTGATGTCGCTTTTCGGCCTCCCGTTCCTAGCTGGCTCCGTCATCCTTTTCGGTGTCGCCTTCATGTCGACCTTTGGCCGGGTCATCGTCGAGTCCGGCCAAGATGGGCTCCTGCGTATCCGGAAGGGTGGGCTTGGGCTTTATTGGACGAAGTCGGCGGCGTGGATGGACGTCGTTTCGGCCGAGGTGGTAGAGGAGATTAGGCGCCGCAAAGGTAATTATACCACCAGCTACGCGTGCGTCTTGAAATTACGGCAGAGCGGCTCACTCAAGATTGGGACCGGTACAGACCGGGAGCAGGCGGCTTGGCTGGCCCGCTACTTGGCGGGACGTATTTACCTACGCCGATGACTTCCCCGTTGCCCTTGGGCGGGTGAATTGGGCAAAGTCGGTCTATGCTGGATCCTAAGTTCCTTCGCGAAAACATCGACCTCGTCCGCAAGGGCATCGCCCGGAAGAAATTCCAAGTCGACCTCGACGCCGTTTTGGCCGCCGATGAGGCCCGCCGTCATGCAGTGGCCGAATTCGAGGTGGCTCGTTCCGCCCAGAACGCCGCGAATAAGGAGATGGCCGCTTTGCCCAAGGGTTCGCCTGAGTTCCAGGCTAAGGTCGTCGAGATGAAGATGGCCTCCGCCAAGGTGAAGGAGCTCGAGAAGAAGGTCTCCGAAGTCGAAGAACAGATGAAGGCCGTCGCCCTTTCCGTCCCGAATATCCCGCACGAATCTGTGCCGGAAGGTCGCACGGAGGCCGACAATCAGGTCGTCGCTACCTGGGGCGACCCCGCCCAGCTGGTCTCCGCCGCCGCTAAGGCGCACTGGGATATCGCTTGGTTTAATAAGGCCATCGATTTCGAGCGCGGCGTGAAGGTCACCGGCGCAGGCTTCCCGTTCTACGTCGGCGACATGGCCCGCCTCGTTCGCGCTCTCATCCAATACTTCCTCGAGGAAGCCGGCAGCAACGGCTACACCGAAGTCCACGCCCCCTTGATGGTGAACGCCGCCAGCGCGACTGCCACCGGCCAGCTGCCGGACAAAGAAGGCCAGATGTATCATGCGCAGACGGATGATTTCTATATGATCCCGACGGCGGAGGTGCCGGTGACGAATTTCTTCCGCGACGAGATCCTCGATGAGGCCTCCTTGCCGATGAAGCGTTGCGGTTACACGCCGTGCTTCCGTCGCGAAGCCGGTAGCTGGGGTGCGCACGTGCGTGGCCTCAATCGCCTGCACCAGTTCGATAAGGTCGAACTCGTGAAGTGGGTCCACCCCGAACAATCCTTTGCTGAACTCGAGCTCCTCCGCGGTGACGCCGAGCGCTTGCTGCAGAAACTGAATCTCCCTTACCGCGTGCTTTTGATCTGCGCGGGCGACATCGGTTTCTCGCACAGTAAGCAATACGACCTCGAAGTCTGGGCTGGCGGCCAGAAGCGCTGGCTCGAGGTTTCGAGTTGCTCCAACTTCACCGACTTCCAGGCCCGTCGCGCGGGGATACGCTTCCGTCCAAAGGATGGGAAACCTGAGTTCGTCCACACCCTCAACGGCTCTGGCCTCGGCTTGCCGCGCGTTCTGGCGGCGATCCTCGAGAACAACCTGCAGCCCGACGGTACTGTGCGCGTCCCCGAGGCCTTGCGCCGCTGGTACGGCAAGGAAACCTTGTCGTTCTAAGGTCGCTTTAGGTTGGCAGGGCAGGGCGGTCGGCTATGTTTGTTTCGTGAGTCCGGCTCTTCCCTCCATCCCTGCTCTGCGCGCGACCGTCGCGGCCTGGCCGCGTTTAGCGCTGGGCGGACTTTTACCGACGGAACCCATTGGGGTAGCCGTGTCGGGTGGCGCTGATTCCGTCTACCTCTTGCTGGCCTTGTGGGCGGACGAAGCCGTGCGGCCACGGTTGCGCGTCCTCCACTTCAACCACCGCGTGCGCGGCGAAGCCGCGGAGGGCGATGCGCGCTTCGTGCAGGCCCTGTGCGCTGCCCTGGACGTCCCTTGCGTCGTCGGCGAGCGGGGTGCAGTCGGGCTCGCCTCCGAAGCCGAGCTGCGGGCGGCCCGCCTGGACTTCTTTGCGCAACAACGTGCGGCGCAGGGCCTGCGGGTGATCGCCACCGCCCATCATTTGGATGACGTCGTGGAAACCATGCTCATGCGCTTGGCGCGCGGGGCTGGACTGGCCGGTTTGGCGGCTCCGCGGGAATGGCAGGCGTTTCGCGCTGGTCACGTCCATTGGCGACCGCTGATTGGGGCGCGGCTGACGAAGGCCGAGCTCCTCGCGGCTTTATCCGCTGGGGCGATTCCCTGGCACGAAGATGCGACCAACCAGCAACCCATCGCGGTCCGTAATCGTGTCCGGGCGTGGGTGGGGCAGGGTGGGGAGGAAGCTTTGGGTCCGACATTTACCCAAGGCTTTGGCGCATCCGCCCGCCACCTGGATGATGCGCACACGGCCCTCTTGGCTTGGGCGGATGAGCTCGGCTGCACCGTCCAGCCCGATGGTTCCATCGGCACCGCTGCCTTGCGCGGTCGCCCGCCTGCTTTGGCTCACGCCGTTTTGAGCCGTTTCCTCGCCGAGCATGGGTTATCTTCGGCCAGTGGTCCGTCCCTGGAGCCGCTTGTCGCCGCGCTCGTCACTGCCCGCGACATGCAGTCGACTTTATTGGCGCAGCTCGTGGTCCATAAGGGTGGGCGGCTCTTTTTACCGAGGTCGGTGGCGGTTGCCTATGGGACTGGACTACGACCGCTGGTACTCGGACAGCTCGACGACGCGAGCGGCCTTTTGGCGGAAAGAGTAGACGTGGACGATGCCCTCTGGGCAAAGTTGTCCCGGGGGGACATCCCCGCTGACTCAGTCGCTTACCTAAATGTCCCGCATGGCCTAGACTTGGCTTGGCGCGGCCGCATGGAGGGCGATCGCTACCAGCCTTTGGGGTCATCTGGGTCGGCTAAGCTCTCAGACCTCCTCATTAACCGAAAAATCCCCGTGGAACAGCGGGAATCCCTGCCCGTGGTGCTGGTTGATAATACAATTCATTGGGTTCCTGGTCAGCCGCCCGCGCACTCCGCCCGTCTGGTCGGGCCGCAGAAGGGGGCTCTCCGGTTGACTTGGCTTAGCCCCTGCTTAAGTTCAGTTCTCCCCCGATGAGCCAAGACAACAACGAGGATGATAAGAACGGTAACCGCGTAAACGGACGATCCCTGATGGTCTGGGTGGTTCTAATTGCGGCGGTCGCCCTGCTCGTAAACTACAGCGCCCCGAGTGCCGCGCATATTGATAAATTAGGCATCACCCAAGTGCTTTCCTATGCCAAGGATGGCAAACTCAAGACCCTTAATGTGAAGCCGGATCCGGCGGCGGGCTCCGACAGCTGGTATCAGGTCGAAGGCGAACTTCTGGTTAAAGGGGAAGCCCCCGCCGACAAGTCCCGCTTTATTGCGGCTGGTCGCCTGACGGAAAAAGAATTCGAAGCCCTGCGTGCTTCTGTCCCCAAGGAGAACTTCAAGGAGTCACCAGCGCAGACTGGCCTCACCATGTTCCTGTACAACGTCCTGCCCACCTTGCTGGTGTCGGGCGTGATCTTGTTCTTCATGTTCCGCTTCCTGAAGAGCTCCCAGAAGGGCGCGATGCAGTTCGCCAAGAGCCGGGCCCGCTTGAACTCGACGGATCGCGAAACGACCACCTTCAAGGACGTCGCCGGTTGCGACGAGTCCAAGGAAGAGGTTAAGGAAATCGTCGATTTTCTCCGTGAGCCCAAGCGCTTCACCAAAATCGGCGCCTCGATTCCGAAGGGGATCCTTATGGTTGGCCCGCCCGGCACAGGTAAGACGCTCCTCGCCCGCGCCGTCGCCGGCGAAGCCAAGGTTCCGTTCCTCAGCATCAGCGGATCGGACTTCGTGGAGATGTTTGTCGGCGTCGGCGCTGCCCGCGTCCGCGACACGTTTGAGCAAGCCCGCAAGCTCGCTCCCTGCATCATCTTCATCGACGAAATCGACGCTGTCGGTCGGCAGCGCGGCGCCGGCTTGGGTGGCGGGAATGATGAGCGCGAGCAGACCCTCAACTCCTTACTCGTCGAGATGGATGGCTTTGATGGCCAAGCGGGCGTGATTGTCATCGCCGCGACTAACCGCGCCGACGTCCTCGATGCCGCCTTGCTCCGCCCGGGCCGTTTCGATCGCCAAGTCTTCGTCGACCTGCCCGACCTCCGCGGCCGTGAGGCCGTGTTGACGGTACATGCCAAGCGTTTCCAGATGGCGCCCTCTGTCGACTTACTGCGCATCGCCCGCATCACCACGGGGATGTCGGGCGCCGACCTAGCTAATTTACTCAATGAAGCCGCGCTCCATGCCGGTCGCCGTAATCGCGACAAGGTTGAGATGTGCGACGTCGAAGAAGCCCGCGACAAGATCGCGCATGGTCGCGAGCGCCGCAAGGGCGCCGACCAAGAGGACCTCCGTAAGACGGCTTACCATGAAGCCGGCCACGCCCTCGTGCAGGCCGTGCTCGATGACGGCACGTTGCCCGTCCACAAGGTCACCATCATCCCGCGTGGTCGCGCCCTCGGCATGGCTATGTTCATGCCCACAAAGGATTCCTTCGGTAGTTCGAAGACCTGGCTGACTCGCTTCATCTGTACCGCGATGGCGGGCCGGGTCGGCGAGCGTGTCATCACGGGCGATATCTCAAGCGGTGCCTCGCAGGACATCAAGCAGGCCACCCGGATGGCCCGCCAGATGGTCTGTGATTGGGGTATGAGTGACCTCGGCCCCATCTCCTACAACGAGAACTCTGACACCGTCTTCCTTGGTCGCGAGATTTCGCGCACCCAAGGGCATAGCGATGAAACCGCCCGGCGTATCGACGTGGCCGTCGCCCAGATCGTCAACGAGCAGTTCGCCATGGCCGAGAAAATCATCGCTGAACACGGCGAAGTCCATCGCAAGATTGCCGAAGCCCTCTTGGAGCACGAAACTTTGGACGGCATCCATATCATGGAAATCCTTAAGACTGGGGCGATTCAGACTCCTGTGGTCGGCAGCCCAGTGGCCAATCCTGTCCGCGAGGCCAACCCCGCAGGTCCGGCGCCAGAAACCGGCACGCAGTCTTCGCCGAGCCCTGCTTGAGGTTTGCCCTTGGGCGTAAAAGCAGGTTAGAGTCCTTGCATGGTTCTAGGGCTCACCGGTGGCATTGGTTGCGGCAAGTCCGCAGCCTTAGCCATGTTTGCGCGCCTAGGCTTTAAGGTCGTCGATGCCGACCAGCTGGCGCGCTCGGTTCTGGTTCGCCCGGACATCGTCCATCAGCTCGTTGCGCGCTGGGGTCGGGAAGCACTGGGAACGGACGGTTTGCCTGACCGGAGTTGGATCGGCCGCAAGGTTTTTGGCGCCCCCGCTGAGCTCGCCTTCCTCGAAGGCTTGTTGCATCCAGAGGTGGCCCGGCTCCGCCACGCCGCGGTGGCCGATGCGACGCGGCATCATGTGGTCGAAATCCCTTTGCTTTTTGAGAAAGGATTGGAGGCCGAGTATACTTGTGTCGTTTGTGTGGCTTGCTCGGATGACGTTCGTTTGACTCGTTTGGAGGCCAGAGGCCTTTCACGGCAGGACGCCCAAGTGAGAATTAATTCGCAAATGCCTCTCGTTCAAAAGTTTGCGAAATCTAATCATGTCCTTTGGAACGATGGAGACTTGTCCGCCTTGGAGGCGCAGGTGAGGCGATTAGTGGCTCAGCTCGCGGCCGCCGGGAAGTCCGCTATTTGACCGCTTTTGCGATTGCCGAGGAGGGGGTGGGATTTAGGTTTCAAGGCTCTCGTGCCGCTCCCACCCCAAGGAGAAGTACTTCTCACCCCACCTTCCGCCTAGGATACCCCCACTGTGACGACCGCCGACGATTTCGTCATCCAATTCATTCAGGACAAAGCCCTCGTAACCGCGGGCGACGTCGCCGAGGCCCGTGCGGCCGTGGCTGCGACCCCGGAAGGCAACCCCGATACCCTCGCCTTGGCCAACCTCGTCGACAACGGCAAGGTCACCTGGGCGAAGATTACCGAAGCCCTCGGTATCGAGTTCGACATGGAAGTCATCGACCTTTCGCAGGTTTCCCCGGCTGATGAATTATTGAAGCTTATCAGCCGCGACCAGGCGGAGCGATCCAATATCCTGCCGTTGCAGATGGATGGGGTGGAGCTCCTCGTCGCTATCGCTGACCCGCTCGATACCGAAAGCCTCGATTCCTTGGCCCGTATCCTCAAGCTTACGCTTAATCCGAAACTCGCGCCGCCGGACGAACTCCGAGTCGCCATTGCCCGCTGCTACAGTGGCGGTCAGGTCAGCGTTTCCTACGAAGACGTCTTCGGTAAAGCCGCGGAAGACGGCCTATCCGTCGAGCTCCCGCAGGGTGGGGAAACCAAGGAAGACGACGCGCCGATCATCCGTTACGTCAACTCCCTCATCGTCGACGCCATCCGCCGCAAGGCCTCCGATATTCACTTGGAGCCCTTGGAAAAGCGGTTCCGCGTGCGTTTCCGCATCGACGGCGTCCTGCAGGAAATGAAGGGACCACCCAAGCGCCTGCAGGCCTCCGTCATCTCTCGTCTCAAGCTGATGGCGGAAGTCTCGCTCGCCGAAAAGCGTATCCCGCAGGACGGACGTATTCAGGCCCGCACCGGCGGCCGGGACATCGACTTGCGCGTGTCCGTCCTCCCGACCGTCTACGGCGAATCAATCGTCATGCGAATCCTCGACAAGGAAGGCCTCAAGCTTGGTCTTCCGGAGCTCGGGTTCTTTGCGGATGACCAAGCCAAGTTCCAAGGCCTCATCTCCGGTTCGGATGGCGTCTTCCTCGTCACGGGTCCGACCGGTTCCGGTAAGTCGACCACCTTGTACTCGGCGTTGAATTACATCAACAAGCCCGACCGTAAGATTATCACCGTCGAAGATCCAGTCGAGTATCAGATGGGTGGTATCAATCAGGTGCAGGTTAAGCGCGATGTCGGTATGACCTTCGCCGCCGCCCTCCGCGCCATGCTCCGGCAGGCGCCGAACATCATCATGATCGGTGAAATCCGAGATTTTGAGACCGCAGAAATCTCGATCAATGCGGCCCTCACCGGCCACATGGTGTTCTCCACTCTCCACACCAATGACTCTGTCAGCGCCGTGACGCGACTCGTCGATATCGGTGTGAAGCCGTTCCTAGTGTCCGCCGCTTTGCGCGGTGCCCTGGCCCAACGCCTTGTGCGTCGCGTCTGCCAGTCGTGTGCACAGCCGTACAAGCCGACCGCCAAGGAACTCTACACCATCGGCATGACCGAGCAGGACATCGCTGGGGCGACCCCTATGAAGGGCGCCGGTTGTGCCAAGTGTGGGGAACGTGGTTACAAGGGCCGCCGTGGGGTTTTCGAGCTCCTCGTTATTACGGAAGAAATTCAGGAAATGATTTACGCGGGTGCGAACCTCGTCGACCTGCGCCGCAAGGCCCGTGAGGCCGGCATGCGCACCATGCGCGAAGACGGCCAGCGTAAGGTCGCTTCAGGTATGACCACGATTGAGGAAGTGATGGGCGCTACCGTCGCCGACGACGTCATCTAAGTTTGTCATGGCGTACGAGATTAACCAGCTCCTGGAAGCCATGATCGAGAATGGCGCTTCCGACTTGCACCTGCACGTCGGCCGGGCGCCGAGTCTCCGCGTCAGTGGCAGTGTGGTCTCGATTGAAGGCACCGCGCTCACGAGCGAGGATACCCAAGCCTTGGTGAGTTCCATTACGCCCTCCGAGCAAGTCGAGCGCCTCAAGCGCGACGGCGGCTGCGACTTCGGTTTCTCTTTCCACAAGAAGGCCCGTTTCCGCGTCAATGTCTACCGCGGTAAAGGCGTACTCGGTATGGTTCTGCGCCTCATCCCCACGGCAATCTTCACGCTCGAGCAGCTCCGCCTGCCGCCGATGATTAAGGACCTCTTGCGCCGTCCGCGCGGGCTCATCCTCGTGACGGGTCCGACTGGTTCCGGTAAGTCCACGACCCTCGCTTCGATGATCAACTGGATCAACGAGAACGAGGATGGTCACATCGTCACGATCGAGGACCCCATCGAGTATTATCACGCCCACAAGGGATGCGTGGTGACGCAACGGGAAGTCCACAATGACGTCCCCTCCTTCGCCGAAGGCGTCCGCGCCGCGCTCCGGCAGGACCCTGATGTTATTCTCATCGGTGAAATGCGCGACCTCGAGACCATCGAGGCCGCCGTCTCGGCTGCAGAGACCGGCCACCTGGTATTCGGCACGCTCCATACCACTGGGGCCGCCCGCACCGTCGACCGTATCCTGGATGCTTTCCCCGCCGGGGCCCGTGACCAGATTCGCGTCCAGCTTTCTTCCTCGATTGTCGCCGTCATCTCCCAGTGCCTCCTCCGCACCGTGGACGATAAGCGCGTCGCTGCCTATGAGATTATGATTCGGACTGACGGTATCGCCGCGAAGATTCGCGAGAACAAGACTTTCCAAATCACCTCCGACATCGAGACGGGAGCGGCGCGCGGTATGCGCACGCTGGATTCCGATCTCCTCGCCTTGTTCAACCAAGGCAAGGTCGACGAAGAGGAAGTGATGAACTACTGCCAGGACTCCGAGATGATGCGCGCCCGCCTCAATCCCGTCGCCCTCAAGAAATAACCCCTTACCCGCCCATTCCCCATGCTTGAAGACCACAGTGACGTCATGCGCGATATCGCGCTCGAAGCCGGCCTTGTCGACCAAACCCAATCCGACGAGCTCTGGGAGTCGCATGCGACCACCGGAAAATCCTTCGCCGACAGCTTGATTGACGCTGGCCTGGCCGACCGTCCGACCTTACTTCAGGCCATCGCTGACCACCTGCAGGTGCAGTATTACTCGGCCATCCCGGCCGACCTCGCCGATGAACTGACGCGCACGCTCAAGCCTGCTCAGGCGCACAAGTACATGGTAGTGCCCGTGGCTGACGAAGCCGGTAAGCTGACCCTCGTCGCTAAGGACGCCTTCAATTCCTCCGCTATTAACGAACTGACGTTCATCCTGAAACGCGACATCGAGTTGGCCGTGGCTGACCCGGACATGGTCGAATCAGCCGTTATCCGCGTCTACGGTGAAGCCTCCGTGACTTCGATGGAAGACCTCCTCGGCGAGTTCGAGGAAGGCGCCGCCGCTGCCACGACCGATGAAGACGTGGTGGCTGCCGCCAGCCTGGCCCCGATCATCCGCTTCGTTGACCTCGTTCTGCAAGAAGCCGTCAAGGCCAAGGCGTCCGACGTCCACTTCGAGCCCTTTGAAGACCAGTTCCGTATTCGTTACCGCATCGACGGTTCGTTGTACGAAATGGCCCCTCCGCCCAAGAACCTAGCTTCGGCCGTCATCGCCCGCGTCAAGGTCCTCTCGGCGCTTAACATCGCCGAACGCCGCATTCCGCAGGATGGTCGCATTAAGACCACTATCGGCGGACGGGCGATCGATTTACGTGTGTCCACCCTCCCGACCCAGTTCGGCGAGTCCGTCGTGTTGCGTATCTTGGACAAGACTGTCGTCAACCTGAGCCTCGACGCCCTGTCGATGCAGGAGGACATCAAGGAAGGGATTCGTGCGATGGTAAGCCGTCCGAACGGAATCTTCATCGTTACCGGTCCGACTGGTTCCGGTAAGACGACCACCCTTTACTCCGCCTTGCGCGAGGTGAACACCGAGGACGTCAAAATCCTCACCGCCGAAGACCCCGTTGAGTACGAAGTCGAAGGTATCATGCAGGTGCCGATTAATCACCAGGTCGGCCTCACCTTCGCCGCGGCGCTCCGCTCCTTCTTACGGCAAGATCCCGACACCATCATGGTCGGTGAAATTCGAGATCTCGAGACCGCCCAGATTGCCGTGCAGGCCTCGCTGACGGGGCACGTCGTGCTGTCCACGCTC
>Ga0209553_1000731_pt1 | contig 16796 bp, 8 predicted proteins | sample LauGreFBDMM110DN_2_FD_188217 | JGI IMG/M metagenome (GOLD analysis project Ga0209553, IMG submission 188217) | Freshwater lake microbial communities from Lake Michigan, USA - Fa13.BD.MM110.DN (SPAdes) (version 2) | ecosystem: Environmental > Aquatic > Freshwater > Lake | place: Lake Michigan, USA...
AATGGGCGATCTTCCTTCCTTTGTTTCGATCAGTGGTCGGGCACCGCGTGCCAGCTATCTCGGTCAAGCGTGCGAAGCGTACTTTGTTGGTGCTCCAGGTGAGCGTGATCCGTATCTCGCCTTTCCAGAAGGGATCACACAAGTTCGTGGAAACGATCGACTTGACGCCCTTGCTCGGTTTAATGATCGCTACGGTTCACGAAATCCGGGTGAATCGAATGTCGCCACAAAAACGGCCATCGATGATGCCGTGAAGCTGATGCGAAGCCCCGCACTCTCAGCCTTTGAACTCGATAAAGTTCCCACCACGATGCTCAATCGATACGGCGACAATACCTTCGGGCGAGGCGTTCTACTAGCGAAACAACTGGTGGAAACTGGCGTCCGCTTCGTGCAGGTCAATCGCGGGGGGTTCGATACACACACGGCAAACTTTCCAGCCATGAGGGCACATGGTGCTGTGATGGACCCGGCGCTCGCATCGCTCATTGAAGATCTGGCTGACTCCGGATTACTCAAGAAGACATTAATCGTCATGCTAAGTGAATTCGGACGAACGCCAGACGTCAACGAAGACGCAGGCCGAGATCACTGGTCTGACGTGTTTAGTTGCTTTGTGGCCGGGGGCGGGATCACAGGAGGAAAAGTAATTGGTTCCTCGGATGAAAACGGATACGCGCCAAAGGATAACCCAGTTAAAGTGGCCGACCTGCATGCGACATTCTGTCAGTCACTGGGAATCGACTCCATGAAAGAGGTCATGACGCCGCTGCAACGACCAATGAAGCTTGTCGATAACGGAAAACCAATTGCGGATCTGTTTGCTTAGCATTTGTTTGCAAAGAATCTGTGGCCAGAGAGGATGGAGATTCTCTGGTGTCGATTAAACCTGGTGCATGATTTAGGGTCGGCTCGACATTTGCTGGGCCGACCCTTTTTGTTGGCATTAGAAGCTGTCATCTTCGATTTCCCGCCACAATGTGGCGTTCTCCAAAAGAAGTAGCTGGACGTGAGCGTATCTCGCAGGTCTCAAAGATTGCTGTTCATCCTAACAGCATTGACAGCTCGTGGGTTCTCCGATTTGGGCGGGCCAATTCTAGCCGCACAGGAGTCACCTGCGGAATTGGCCAGCCCGGCTGGCACTGACAGTGGTCTCCGCGGTTCGATCGTTGAAGATCGGACCGCATCCAAACTGATTGAAGCGGGTGATGCCCGCATGGATGCGAACGAACCTGACAAAGCCATCGAGATATGGGATTCGGTTCTCGAACGATATCCTCGCAGCCGCTACCGTTTTTTAGCTCACATGCGGCTGGGGCAATACTACCTCGAAAAAGATCGAGCGTACGAAAAGGCGCGACTCCACTTCGAAGCTGCAGCCAGTGAGGAGAACTCCGACGAGGAGCAGCGAGCCGACGCGACCCTGCGCCTGGGGATCTCACATTTCGAAGCACGCAACCATGGTAAGTGCTTTCAAACGATGCGCGATGTCATTGAGAAGTTCCCGGTGAGTCCACAAGTCAATGAGGCTTATTATTACATTGGGCTCGCCCACTTCCAGCTCGGGCACTATAGCCGCGCCATATCCTCGCTTGAAAATGTGGGGACAAACGTATCCGAATCCGACGGCATGATTCCCAAAGCTGAAGTTGGCAAACGCTTTTTCATCCGGATCGAAGACGCGGATCTTGCGGTGCTGGAAACCAATCAAGCGATCGATGTGAAAGTCGAGACGCAATCGGGAGATGTAGAACTGGTCAAATGCTACCCGGTCGGTAGGAACGTCCGGATTGCCCTTGGAAGTATCGCCACAGCTTTGGGAAAGACGCTACCGGGGAATGGTCGTCTGGAAGTATTTGGGAACGATGAAGTCCAGATTACCTATGTGGATTCGCACACTGCCGATCGAACTTTTGATCGGGCGGTTGCGAAAAAAGTTTCGGTCGTCAGTAATGCCGTGGTACAAGTGATGGATGGAGCGTTTAACGAAACGTTGCAGGGAGTCGTTCTTGATAAGCCCGTCAATCTGCAGGTGATCGATTTAGATCGTGATTTGAGTGACGTTGCAGAGTCTCTGAAGGCCGTCGTCGAAGTCTATCGCGCGAGGACGGAAGAAGAACTGGAAGAGGAAGCGATCGCCAAACAACAGGCAATCACTCAAACGCCTACATCGCCCGGAGCCGCTGTCGCAACTCCCGATGGCTCGGATTCCGAGGAAGAAATTGAACGCTTGAAACGAGTTGACGGAATCGAAGTCACTTTCACCGAAGCCGCGATTAAAGCCAGCTTGGTGCCGACATTACCCAATGCGGGTGATGCAAAAGGAGGTGGCAGCAGTTCGATCCAGGCTACGGAAGAACCACGATCCACCACGGCACCGCCACCTGTTTCAGGGGACAACAAAGACCTGCAAGCAGTGACAACGACCATTCCTAGTAAAGTCGCTCCTGCGGATGTTGAAACTGGTGACTCAACTCCTTCTGTGCCCGCATCCTCAGAACCTGTGGACGATGGCTCGGTACACAGCGGGATCTTTCGCGGTAGTGTCCAGCTAACAAAGTCAGCTGAGGCAGTTGCCGACAACGATCAACTAGAAGCGTTGCCCGGTGACATCATTCGGATCACGTACATGGATGATCGCAATCTATCCACCGATCCCAGAAGCATCATCACCGACGTACGATCTATCGAAGGAAATCTGGGTGGGGTTCGAGTCACACGCGCCTTGATTTCCGATGAAGAATTACGAGTCCGAACCAAGTTAAAGACGGCTGATGCTTTAATGAACATTGGCAATCGCTATAAAGAATTCGGACTTGGAGAAAATGCCGACTACAAGTACCAGAGTGCTCTGCAGGTTTGCGAAGAAATCATGCAGGAAGCCACGCAGACTGGCGGTCAGCTGTTGGAAGAAACGTACGTGCAGCTCTGGCGGATTTATTTTGCAATGGATCAACTCGATCTGGCGGCTGTCATGGCTTCGCGGTTGCAGCGGGAATTTCCAGAGAGCGGCTTTGTTGATGATGCTCTGCTGCAACTCGCGGACGTCGCCCGTAAACAGAAAAACTACAATCGGGCAATTGGGATTTACGCACGGCTCGTGAATATGCAGACGAGCCAACTTTGTGGTGATGCTCAATTTGGGATTGCTGAGTGCTACGACGAAATGGCAGTGGACGCGCCGGAGCAGCAGGCAAACCAATTCTACGATCGTGCCTTTCAGGAATATAAGAAAGTGTTCGACCAGTACCCGGACAGTGGTCGCGTTGGAGAAGCTGTGGCAAAGATGGCCAACTATTACTATCGCCAAAAGGATTACACACGCGCGATTGATACGTTTGAAACAGTTTTGGCCAGCCATCCAGATGCGAGATTTTTGGACGTGATTCTCTTCAACTATGGCCGCTGCTTGTACCGGATGAACCGCAAAGACGACGCTCGCCGGCGTTTCGATCAATTGATTTCAGACTACCCCGAAAGCCCGTTGGCAGTTGATGCGAAAAAAATCTCTGAAGCGTTGAACAAATAACGCTATGAAATCGTCCTGCCTATTGTGACATGTTTTACAGCACACCGAGCGACGTTCGAAGAGTGTTGTGTTTTGTTTAAAGAGGAATTCCGGATGAAACGCAGTGCAGGATATCTCATTGCATTTTTGGCGATTTTGAACGGACAATTTGAACGGACATTGAATGGTCAAGCGAAGACCACTGGGTCGGATACGGCTGAGCAAGGCGTCGATGACGTTTCACGTCAGGCCATGCAACTTGAAACTGAACTCAGCAAATTCCAGGCAACGACCCCTGAGGCGGCCGATGTCATGGTTCGGCTCGCTGAGGTTTACCACGCGAATCAACGAGTTTTCGGGCTGATCCGCGTGACGCAGCGTTTTGTCAACGCTCATCCGCAGGACACACGCCATGCCGACATGATGGTGAAACTCATTGACGGGCTGGAATCCGTTTCCCGCAACAAGGAGGTGGCAGCGACGTGCCGCCAATTCCTTGCGCATTATCCGACTGCTCCAAAATGCGCTGAGATCGAAGTCCGGTTGGCTGATGCCTTGCAGCAGATGCCGAATGAATATGATGCGACTGGGGATGCCTGTCGCGCGGTCTGGTTGCGGCAACCGCAGACAGATTTGGGGAAGCGTTATGCGATTCTCGCGATGACAAATTACGCAGCCTACAACGACAAAAACACCTACTCTAAGGCTGCCATGTTCGGCGACCAGATGCTAGATTCGATGCCAGTCGATGGATTTCTGGACGCAATGACTTGGCAGGGTGTTGCGCAGTGGCGGCGAGGCAGCGAGTGGGCTAAAGCCAATGCAACGTCGTTGAAGATGTTAAGTAAAGGACTCCCGCTTGATCAGACGCGAGTTCGTCAACAGCATTACTGGATCGCGCAGAGTTACGGCTACCTTGGACAGTGGGCTAACAGCGTTGTCAGCTATCGCCAAGCTCGCGCGATTCAGGACGACACGGACGTCCATTATCAGCTTGCAGTTGCCATGTACAATGATGCGGCGATTAAAGCGGTCGAGCTGGAACCGCTGGTCAATGAGTTCTTCCAGAAGTATCCAGATAAGCCCGAGCGTTTGTACTTGCGGAGCTTGCTCGCCCTGAAGTATGAAAGGGACGGGGATAAGGCGACGGCTCACAGGATGTTTGGGGAGCTGCTGCCATTCAACGCTTCACTGAACTCGAACGCCGTGGCATTCCTCCGGACCGATCCGAACCCGACTCCTAACTTTCCGGCCCTAGAGGCGGTTTTGGTTCAGGCGATCGGCAGCAATCCCAGCGATTATGAGCGGGCCTTTCTCCGTTACGTTTTGGCATTTGAGGTGTATCGCGGCCGTATGAAAGATGACGCAAAAATGCGAGCGGTGCTACGGCAGATGATTTCAGAGTCGCCGACCAACGACACTTATGTCAGCACTGCTATCGACACGCTGTTGTACACGCCTGAAAACGAGCAGTCATTTCAGTCCGATGTTGCCTTGATCCTAAAGGCGCGTCGTGATTTCGTTGAAATGGCGGCGTTTCGCGGAATGCTGGCGAACTGGCAGCAACAGGCAGCAAAGAACGATCTGCATAAGGCTCATGCTGAGATTGTCAAAGCGAGACTGGCTGACGCCGACCAAGATATCGTGATGCGACACTGGATCATTGGAGAATCAACCGACGCGGCTGCACCGCAATCCCGGGATCATCTCATCCTGACGCAACTCGGTGCACTCAATGACAAACAGTTCCAGCAACTGATGTCGCAGCAAGCGTATTATCTGCGTCACTATGCACCGACTGATCAGCGTGCCAGCTGCGTCTCGCTCTATGGAAAGCTGGCTCAAAAGTTTCCGAAGGACGAAACCTATGCTGTTGCGTGGCTCCAGTCGGCCACTGATCATGGTCCAGTGGATGTTGGCAAAGCGGCAGCCGACCATATGATGACGTTCACGATTCCGGTGAATAGTGCGGACCTTTACCGTCGCCTCGCACTGACAGCGGAACAGAATAAAGACCCAGAGTTGATGAAAAGGGTGCTGAACTGGGTCGTTGCCACCGAGTTACGTCTTGGGCTGAGTCAGGGCTATGCGTATTCTATCGGTGACGCGCTCGTCAATCAGGGGTTTGTGCCAGAGGGCATGGCCTATTGGAGATCGCATCTGTCCGTCGACGTGAATCAATACGATTCCCTGTATTGCGCGACACGCATCCTGACGCGGTTGGTTGGTGCCGAGCGAATTCAGTTTCTGAATGAACTGATGCAGCTGGATACCATCTATCACGGCGCCTATGCCACGTGGCTAGCGGACGATTATTTTAAGGCAGGGGACTTCGCAAAACTTCAGCAGGTACTCCAGATCGCGCGTCAGAAACAGGATCAGAAGTTGTATAGTCCTTGGTCAGTGGACAGCACCATTCCGATCCTGTGGATCCACGCTCTGCGCAGTAAAGTCGATGCAACAGAGGCGGACAAGCGGTTGGTGTTCGGTGCTGTACGTGATTTTAAGTATGGCTTGTCCGAAGCCGTTGCTGAACTTGCGATCTCAGAGATGGGAGCAACTAAGCAAGAAGTCTCGCCGGAAGCGTATCTACTCACACTCCAGAAAATGACACGTCTGGCAGGCGACACGACGACCGACTGGGATCAGTTGAACATATTCGTACAGTCGGCACTCGCCCGGAAGGATTATGTCACGGCAGCCACGCTGCTGACAGGTATGCTGTCGAACGTTCCACAGGTTGATGAGGCTCGGAAGCAGACCGCTCGTGAGTTGGTCGCCCAAAGTTACTCCCGTATTGGCGGAGTGGGTGTTACGATCGATGAAAAGAGTGAGATCGCACCGTTGCTCCAAGCTGGTCTCCATCTTCGACTTGGCGATGAAAGTTTGGCGTGGGATACGTATCAGAAGAACATCGCCCTGTTTGATCAACATCGGTATGAAGTCCCCGCCGACCTGATGCTGTTTGTCTGCAATCGTCATATCGTTGCTGGCGGAGATGAAAACCATAACCGCGTGGAAGATCTGCTCCGCGGATGGTTGGTGAAATATGGTGACGTGAAGGAATTTGACACGACGATCGCCGCGGAGGTGCAGTTGTTGCTGGCGAAGAATTTCTTTCAGGCGAAACGTTTCGACGCTGCTCGGTCAGAATACGAAACGGCGATGAATCGCTATCCTGAAACACCGCAGGCGATCGAGGCTGAGTTTGGCATCGGCGAGTCCTATATGGCGCAGAAGGTCTACGACCAAGCTGAATTGGTTTTCGAAAACCTCTCTCACAATCGGAACTCAGAAATCGTCGTACGCGCGGAATTCCTCCGCGGTGTGCTCGCCCATCGTCGAGGAGACCCGGATGAAGCACGCAAGATCTTCCGGGCGGTTCTCGATAAGGTTCCGAACGTAGAGTTGGCGAATCAGGCTTTGTATCAACTGTCCGAAGTTTACCGGCAGGAAGAGCGGTACATGGATCAGCTTAACCTCCTCAACACCGTCGGCCGCCTCGGGCGATCGAGCAAACGCACGCACCGCCCCGGAATGCCCCTGTCGATTGTCGTCCAAGACAGTGACCTCGGGATCAGTCGGGGGCAGGGAAAAGTGCCCGTGATTGTGAGTACGGAACCCGGCGGTGACAGAGAAATTGTGTATTTGACATCAGGCGGAGCAGGACGTGGCCTATTTCGCACGGATCTCGACACGAGGCTTGGGGCCGTCACTCAAGAAGACCATGTGCTGCAACTCACGGGGCTTGACATTATTCGCTGTGACTATCCGGATGAATTCAAAAAGGAGTTTCGCAAGGTCCCTTTTTCGGATGTCGAAATCCAAATGGCTTCCGATGGCAAATTCGAGATGGCCAATAGTCGTATCCTTGACGAGAAAAAAGAATCGTTCAGTGATCAGCTTCAAAAGGAAGTCAGTGAGACACCGGAATCCAGTCAACGTCTTGGATCGCAAACTCGGCCCGCGTCGCAGGTCAAGCCCGGCAATCAGATTTATCTCCGCGTAGACGATCCAGACCGTGACCACTCGGATGATCCGGATCAGATCGTCATCAAACTCGATGCCGAAAGTGGCGATGGTTTGCAGGTTAGGTTGCAAGAAACCGGTCCCCATACCGGAGTTTATGAAGGGACAGCGGCGACCGGCGAATTGCCTGCAGGGGCGCTGGCAAGTGATACGTCTATCCAACACAGTCCGCTGATGGCGATTGATGGGGACCCCGGCACGTTCTGGATGAGCGAGCCCGATGGTGCGACTCCAAAATTCCTGACCGTTGACATGAAAGATTTGAAGACTGTCAATCGCCTTAGGATCAGTTCGCCACGAGCGGATCAGCACATTCCTATTCGCGGTGACATCATGGGGAGCAACGACGGACAGTTCTGGTTCCGGATCGCCACACATCCGCAACCCGCTCCTACGCCGGCAGTAACCGATGAATTTGGCCACATGAAACGCCGTGTATTTGAAGGAGACTACACGGGATATTCAAACTGGCAACAGATCGTCAACTTAAGTCGTAACAGCCAAACCGTTGAAGACGAGGATGTCACCGACTTACTGTGGTCTCGCCCCACCGATGCTGAAGATTCACAGAAGCCGTACACTGTAATTTGGCAGGGTTTATTAGTTCAGGATCGCCCCGGAGCAGCACGCATTGCGGTGCAGGCAAACACGACGGCCGTCTGGATTGATCAGAGCATGGAACTTCCTGTCGGCTCGGGAAATCGTACGGTGGATGTATGGTTGGAGGCGGGCACACATCCGTTGGTCATTTTTGCCGCAACCTTAAAAGCCAGTGAGGGCGTATCAGCCACGATAGCAAGACAGGATCATCGAGCGGATTCGATTGTCGCCCTTCCATTTCGGGCGGCTGATTTTGACATCACCGCTGCTAATCTGGAACCCGCCAAACTACGCGCCCCGATTCGTAGCGACTTTGGGCGATCCGAATGGACGATGGAATTTGAACCAATGGAATTGCGTTACGTCAAACTTGTGATTCACGAGTTCCTTGGCGAGGCAGTGGCAATCAACCACGTAGAAATTGCTGGGGAAGATGACGAAATCTTCATTCCAACCAAGTACGATATTCTGACACTTCCGGATAATGACATTCTGGAAATCGCCGGAGGCGACATAATTACAGGAAATTACACCGATGAGTTCACTCAGGGTGCATTTGGCAACAGTCGTCTGCTATCGGGGCAGTTGACGGCAACCTATTACAACGCAACCGTCACACCAATTGCGTATGATTTCCTGAAGGATGTAAATGGAGCAGTTTATACCCAACGGAAGACTCTGAAACGAATTGAACCGGGCGAACGACTGATTGTGGAAATCGTTGATTTCGACCATGACACGACCGACGAATCGGATACCGTGGCATTCGAACTTATTACTAGCAGCGGAGAATCTATCCCCTATGTTGCGACGGAGACCGACAAAAGCACGGGGATTTTTACCAAAGAAATCGATACCTCCGCTACTCAAGAAAATGGAAAAATTCACGTTCAGAAGGGGCAGCGTTTGTTCTTGCGATTTGTCGATTCGCAAAATACATTCCCAGGCCACTCGGTCCCGCGTGAAACGGCGGTCTATGTCAATCAGCCGTCCGAAGCACAGATTCGGATTCTAGAATCGCGCGTAATTCCCGCTGCTGATCCGCAACTCGGACCACCGCAGTTCATCTATCAGTCCACCGACGACCGGCCGGAAACGGCTGCTGTGGCGTTTGAAGCGCCGCTCACAGTTGAAGTGATCGATCCCGACTCCGCAAAAAACAGCGGCAGCAAAGTCGTGGTCTCACTGAAGACGACGGATGGTGCCACCGTGGATGTGGAATGCGTCGTCTCGGGAGCATTCACGCGTACGTTCAACCAAGTTTCCCAAGAATCGGCGGACAACATCGCCCTAGAAGATGGGCGTTTTATTGGTCAGGTGATTCTTCAGTTGGGAAGCAGTACAAGTCCCAGTTTGGTGCCACTGCATTCCGAGATGCCGCGAAACCTTGTTGGCGGCCCAAATGTTGTCGACGAAAATGGAAAAGGATCTGCGGTAGACCGTAGCCTCGTTACTAAAGTTCTCAACCTCACCGGTAAAGACCGCATCGTCGCCGTGTATAACGATGCCTTCAGGCCAAAAGAAAAGGCCAAGTCATTGATTGGACAGGCGCGTTTGGTAACGAATGGAAAGCTAGCATGCACTGACCGTGAGTATGAGAAAGCGGTGACGCAATTACACGTCGGTGAGAAACTCTTCCTTCGTGTCGATGACGCCGATCGCGATGTCACTGATGATCGTGATATCATTGATGTGCAGATCACAACAGAATTCGGTGACCGCGAGTTGGTTCCACTGTTTGAAACGTTGCAGCACAGTGGAGTATTTACAGGGTCGCTTGTCTTGGCTGCTAGTGAACAGCCGACACCTGATAATATTGCGACGGAAAACCCGTCGGTGGAATGCTTCTTCGGCGACACGCTCTCGATTCGTTACAACGATGTTTCGGCCAGTGTTGAGCAGGGCAAAAATGAACTGTTACAGGAGGTTCCGGTCGTAATTGGAACGGACGGCTTGGTAACAGCGTTCAGCAAGACGTTCAATAATGAACAATTGGCAGTGGAAACCAAGTTTCACATAGCCGAAAGTTATTTTGAACTCTTCAAGAGTCATCAAGAATTAGGTCGCTCGGCTGATTTCCAATCCGATCTTGAAGCAGGTCGTCGAGTCCTGAAAGAGGTCATGGAAGACTATCCTGATCCGAAATATGTCCCACGGATAGCTTACTTGATGGGACAATTTTCACAGGAGTTGAAGCAGTGGCACGAAGCGATTCAGTCCTATGAGCTGATTGTGCGCCAGTATTCCGATCATTCGTTGGCTGCAGACGCTCAGTACAAACTAGCGCAGTCATATGAGGAAGCGGGTGACTTCGATCAGGCGCTGGAGGCGTACGTGACTTTGGCTGCGACGTACCCCAAGAGTCCCCTGATTGCCAGCGTGATGATCCGCATCAGCGACTATTTTTATAAGAACAACCGCTTCGAGGTAGCTGCTCAAGTTGGAGAAAAATTCCTTGAGCAGTTTGAAGGCCATCAGCATTCATCCCGCATGGCGTTTCGCAACGGGCAGTGCTATTTTAAAGCAGAAAATTACCTGAAAGGCGGACAGTCATTTGATGAGTTTGCCAAACGGTTCCCGGATGACCCATTGTGCGGCGATGCAATGTTTTGGTCCGGGGAGAGCTTTCGTAAAGCTCAGAATAACGTGGAGGCATTCCGCAGATACAATCGCTGTCGCTGGGATTTCCCAGCCAGCGAAGCGGCCAAATTTGCGCGTGGCCGATTGGCGTTACCAGAAATGTTGCAACAGTTTGAATCAGAGGCCACTGCAGTAGAGAACGACAACCCATGATTTCGATCACTATTCTTATCTGCGGCCTATTTGGATTTTTGTCCGCAGTTCCGGAATCCTTGTTGCTGGCTCAGGCGAACGTAACCCAGACGCCTGCAACCTCCGATGCGGCGCCGAGCGAAACCCAATCGCCGGCTCCGGCGGCGGTGGAAGCTGCAGGCACAGCCGCGGAGTCGAAAGCCAAAGCCGCTACTGACGGTGCGGCCGAAGTCGAGGAAAAATCAGCCCCTGAGGAGCTTGGCGGATTCTGGGCTTCTGTTAACGATCTGTTCCACTCGGGCGCCATGGGCCTGATGATTGAAGGCGGTATCTTCATGTGGCCCATTCTTCTGATGGGCATTATTGCATTTGCCGTGATCATCGAACGCTATCGCAGTCTAAAAATGCTGCGGACCGACACTCAGGCTCTGCGTTCACAAGTTCGTACTCTGCTGGAGCAGGAAAAAGTCGAGGATGCACTCCAGTTGTGCGATGGGCTTCAGGGACCAGTGCCGGCAATTTTGTCTGCTGGGTTAAGAAAATTCTTGGTGCTTCAGCGTCTGAACTATGATCCCGCTAAGATCGAAGAACAGGTCGTCAAGGCAATGGATGACTATGGGATTCACGTTGTCGCGGCATTGGAAAAACATCTGCCGACTCTTGCCACAGTTTCCAGTGTCGCACCGATGGTCGGTTTTCTGGGAACAGTGTCCGGGATGGTAAATTCATTTCAGGATATCGTCGCCAAAATGGGTGAAAGCAACATCGTTGAGTCTGCTGCTGGAGGCATCAGCGAGGCCCTGCTCACAACAGCTCTGGGACTGATAGTGGGGATTCCGGCGTACGTGGCATTCAACTATTTTACCAGTGTCATCAACGAATTTGTGCTTGAAGTTGAAGAGTCGGCAACCGAACTGATTGAAACGGTCACCCTGCAGATGGCTCTCCAACACCAAGAATCGGAGCAAGCGTTTGTTGCGGAAGCTTAAGCGAGAATTGGATCAGGACAAGTGGTACTCCTCTCGGCGAACAATTTGGTGACGTGTCATGCTGCGAAAGTTGAAACGAACAAACAAGTTTCTAGTGGAACCTCCTGCGGTGGCTACGGGCGATATTGCCTTCAATTTGATTGTTTTTTTTCTGGTTTGTGCGTCGATTCAGCCCGATAGCGGACATAAACAAACAATCCCCCGCAGTGAAACTCAAAACGAAAAGAAAGAAAATGAGCCGCAAAATATCGAGGTGCAACTGACGCGGACCTCGGTATTAATCAACGGAGCAACTGTCGCCATTCCGGATCTAGCAGGACAATTGAGATCGTTGTTCAGCGGTAAAACTCTTCCGGAAGAACGGATTGTGGTTGTGAAGAGTCAGAAGGACACGCCTTATCGTCACTGGATCGATGTGACAACGCGGATCGAGGATGCTGGTGGTGTCATTACACTGCAACTGGAAGAAGAAAGACAAGTGCAATTACCAAATGAATAAACGAATAAAAGGCGACTTTCACCAGGTTCCTTTTGCCCCCGAAGCGACGAGGAGAAGGTGGCCGACATGACGGATGAGGGGGCAAATCATCGCAGTACCTTTCAACACCTGCCAACACCCACGTTTTTCTATGTGATGTCATGAAGATTTCCCGCCGGCCAACACGAATAGAAATTCCTAATACAGCGATGGGAGACATTGCGTTTAATCTTCTCATTTTTTTTGTGATTCTGGCGCGTGCGCAGGATGACAGCCATCTGCACTGGGACCCGGCTTACGCCGAAAAGTTGGCCAGCGCGGGACAATCATCTGTCAGCGTGCTTGTCGATTCGGAAAACAAACTCTATCTCAACGGTCAAGAAATCGGGATCTCGCAATTGTCGGATCGGATTGAGGAACTGCTTGGCAAAGCCCCTGCGGGTAAGCGAACAGTGTGGCTGAAAGTTCATCAGGAGATTCTGGCTCAGCGATTTGAGCCAATTTTGGAAGCCGTAAGTGAGGCTGGCGGAGACCTCGTTCACATTCTTGAAGATAAAAAGAAGCCATCGAAATGACACAACAGACCAATCCACCGCGGAGTGGACAGCGTGAACGGACGGGATTTGCCAAAGACCTCCATGGGCTAAAAACAAACGGCGGCATGTCACTGACGGAATTGCGTAATTTTGTCAGCCAACTGCAGGGCCGCAAACCCAGTGAAGTTATGGGAATTGTCTCGGGCAGTGCGCTCATCCGAGCCTTGTTCGAATCGACGATTTTCCTTGGAATCTTGATTGCCGTGCTAACCATCGTTCCCTTCTTAATGGCCGTCGACAAAGAAACGCCCCCATCGACCGCAGTCGCGCCGACCGCGGCCAATGCGGAGACAACTCCGCCAACAGCAACCGCCGTGGCCAACACAGCAGCAGGAACCGCTGGTTCCGAGGGGGCAGTCAGTGCCGAAGACGCTCAAAAAGCAATCAATGTGATGGGATTGGGAGACACGAAAACGGCAGATCCAAACAAAAATCCGTTGGATAATTTGGACAATCTTCTGGACGATGTGAAGTAACCGCAGCCTGTCGTCTGGAAATGATTTCGCTCTTATGAACAGTGCAATGCAGCAAGACCTGACCGGAAGCAGAAAGAAACACGATCGCTTTAGCGCAGTCGTTGGTCTGGTCTGGTCTCTCGCGATCGCAGACTGGTTCCTGACGCAAAAATCTCCCGCATGGATCACCGCCATCATTTTCGTCGGTGGTGCAGGATACTTCTGCCACCTTGCGAGGAAGACTTCGAAACGTAAGGATTACACGCTGACCAAATTGAATCGGCTGCGATCCTTCGCCTACATTACGATTTGGACGCTGCTGGTTTGGGGCGCCGATGTCATTGGATTCCGCGAAGCCAGCGCTCAATTCGCGCGGTGCGGGACCGGAGGTTGCTTCTGCATAGGTCTCGCATGGTTTGTGTGGGGGATGGAGCATGCTTCGCAGCGGTTTGAGTCCCAGCGGCTAGCGCGTGTTAAGTCCTCGACGCTAGATCACCACCAGTCTAGTGTGGAAATCATAAAACCGACGTGGCAATCGTGGCATCCACTCAATATTCATGCGTGGTATTATGGACGACGCAGTCCACGACTTAGACAGTCCCTTGCCGGGTTGACGAGTTATTCATTTATCTTCATGCTGCTCCTGTTGGTGTGTTCGCAAATCAATGGTTGCCAAGAGCTTTATGAGATGCCTGCTGGCGGCGGCGTGCAGCAGACGATTGCGCAGACCGTCAAATTGCAGAAGGTTATTAAGAAGAAATTTGTGATCAATCCATTCAGTGCGATCCTTTTCAGAGTTCCGCCGATCGATGAAATCAAGCTGCAGTTGACAGAAATCACAAAGCACGCCTACACCATCGGATACGGCGCCGGTGAAGGAGCTGGGTTTGCCGGAGGAAAGAAACAGGGCAAGGTTCGATTTATTCGCCTTGAATATACGGGCGGCGACTGGGATCAGGACTTTGGCGTCGGTGCCGATCTCAACATGCTCGCCGAATACAATGTACGCACGTCGCATGTGGTCGCCGCGCAGACGGAATCCCGGACGATCGAGCAGTTACGAAGTTTCCCGGTTGGCGCCAGCCCGCCGATGGTTTTCATGACCGGTCAGGGCAGTATCTCAATCTCGAGTGCGCAAACAAAAATCCTGCGGGAGTATCTGCTCGACAAGCATGGCATGTTGTTCATCGACAATGGCGGCAGCCCGCATTTCCACAATCAGGTGATTGCGATGATGAAGAATATTCTGCCTCAAGTTCGCCCTGCCGCGATTCCGCTGGACGATGTGATCCATCGCATCCCCTATCAAATTCCCTTTCTTCCCTATGTGGCTCCTCACGGCGGCAAAGAAGCGCTTGGTTGGCGAGTCGATGGGAAGTTGGTCTGCTATTATCATCCTGGCGACATTGCTGATGCGTGGGCGGACGACCATGCCGGGGTATCTCCGGAAATCTGGGAAGCCTGCTACCAACTTGGTACGAATGTTATCTTTTACGCACATTCGGAGTACAGCAAATGGCTGTCATCACGCGGCACGACAAAAGAATAAGCGAGCGATCCATGGCTGACTCATGCAAAACGCGCCTCACTGTAATTGTCATGATCGTGTTTCTGCATCTTGTGACTGCGTCAATTCTGCAGGCCTCAGTTTTAGACGAAATGTCCATCGAACGTTGGAAAGATCTCCGCGAAGCCGAGCGGTACCAAATGCAGATCGCCGAAAAGTACTATCGCGAACAGAACTGGAAAATTGCCGCGGCCGAATATGAAAAATTTCTTACGCTGCATGAAAAAAGTACCGGTGCATCGTTTGCCCAGATGAAGTGGTCGATTTGTCAGGTGCGGCTCAAGAAACTGAATACCGCGATTAAAGACGGCTTTCAATCGGTCATCGACTATTGGCCTCAATCACCGGATGCGATCACATCGGCCTATCACATTGGCCTCACGCACAAAGAGATGGGCGAAATTAAGCCGGCTAAAAAAGCATATCAACAGATGCTGCTAAAATACCCGCAAGCCGCTGTAACGGCATTTGCGGCCGTCGATTTGATTGACATCGCTACCCTTGAAAATGACATTCAGACGCAGACAACTTTGTGGAAGAAACTTACCCACGAAACGCCGCGCACGAGCGACACGCGGGGCGTATGTGAAAACGCATCTCGGCAGTATGCGGGATTCCTACTTCAGCACAACGGAGTTTCGGAAGCCGTTAAGTCACTGAACACGACCTATCCAGAACCATCTCTGCTTGTCGATCAATTCGTAACTCTGTCTGTGGCAGCCACCAATCTGCTCATGGCCGACCAGAAGACGGTGCTCGATGGAGAAAAACTTTCCGATGCTGCGGCTAGTCACATTCGTACGTTGTTGCCCTCGGATGTAAGCGTTCCAGAACAAAAAATATTCGCCCACAAATGCTGGTTTGCCATCGCTGACTTGTACGCCGCCTCAAAACGGCCGGAGAAGACTGAAGAGACATTCAAGCTGGCACTCGAGAAACTCGGTCGCAATGACGAAATCCTAAGCCGGTACGCGCAGTGGCATAAATCACAAACGCAGTTCGAACTGGCAAGGCAAATTTACGCGACGTTGGAGAACAAAATTGAAGGCCAAGCTCAAATCGCCTACAGCTTACGGGAGCAGCTCAAATATCCCGAAGCTGTGGCCATCTTCCAGCAGCTTGCAAGTGCAGATGTTGAGCGATCTTTTCACTGGTTGTCCGAAGCGGCTACAACCCATCGACATGCACACGCGTGGATGCCGGCCATCGCCATCTATCAGGAACTACTTGCAAAGGATGTGGATCACACAGACAACTGGCTGTGGAATATCGGGATCACGCAGCGTGACGGCGGCATGCTGAAAGAAGCAATCGGGACGTTCCGCCAGTGCAACAATTTCCCCAACAACTACAACGAGATGGCGGGATGTCATCGCGCCCTGAAAGAACATAACGAAGCTATTTTGCTCTACAACCAAGTCGCCGGGACCGATGAGAACTGGGCTCCGTGGGCGTTAATTCAGATTGCCTATACGCGTGAGGAAGCCGCCCAGCCGGAGTTAGCGATCAAATCGTTTCAGCAAGTTTGCAAGCGATTTCCCAAGAATCAATATGCGAGCCAAGCACATGCGCATCTGCAGACAAAATATAAGATCACTGTGACGCTCGGCGGGGCGAAAGACGAATAGCCCATGGTTTGTGTTTCAATGCAGAATTGCAAGGTTAGTCTTATGGCACGTCGTTTATTTAATTGGATTGCAGCCGGAGTGTTCGCCTGCGGAGCATTGTCAGGCTGCGGATCTGAGACCACGAATTCTTCACGATTGCTGCCTGAAACCGCGGAGCAGCGCCCTGCAACAGAT
>Ga0209553_1000732_pt1 | contig 16788 bp, 15 predicted proteins | sample LauGreFBDMM110DN_2_FD_188217 | JGI IMG/M metagenome (GOLD analysis project Ga0209553, IMG submission 188217) | Freshwater lake microbial communities from Lake Michigan, USA - Fa13.BD.MM110.DN (SPAdes) (version 2) | ecosystem: Environmental > Aquatic > Freshwater > Lake | place: Lake Michigan...
CTCGCGCTACGGCGCTTTTTCGCCGACCGGTGCCATAGTTATAATTTGCGCTCATATGTTAATTTCTGACCTCGAGTTGTCGCGGTTGTTGTGCCGCGTGGGGATGGGTAGAGCCAGCATAAACCTTCAATTTTTTGAGCATTGCATAACCCAGTGGACCTTTAGGTAACATCCCCTTAACCGCTTTTTCCAAGGGTCGTCCGGGAAAGCGTGCATGCATCTTGGTAAAGTTGGTCTGGTAAATGCCGCCTGGGTAGCCGCTGTGTCGGTAATAAATCTTGTCTTCTGCCTTATTGCCGGTTACTCGCAGCTTGTCGACATTGACCACTACGATAAAATCACCGGTATCCACATGCGGAGTGAATATAGGCTTATGTTTGCCGCGTAGACGGTGTGCGATATCGGCTGCGAGTCGCCCCAGCACCTTATCGGTTGCGTCTATTACGAACCAGTCGTGTATTACTTCGTGCGGTTTAGCTGAAAAGGTTTTCACAAAGCCTGCCTTGCATGTTCAAAGAAAGCCGCAAATTCTATGTCAGACGGGGACGAATGTCAAACATCCCCGTCTTTTTAGACTGTGTACTCAGAGCTACGATCATAGTCAATGATAGCACTCATCAATAAATCACCCGGACATTCTCTGTCTGGAAATGCGCTGACAGCGATTGTAGTAAGCCATCTTGCAGATTTACTTGCCATGCGTCGCCAAGTTCAAGTTCGCATAATGCACCTTGGTTACGGTAGATCACTGTTACTGGGCAATAGTTACGGTTGTCGCTAAAGTTCGTATTGGGGTCGCCGGGATTGCTATTCATACGGTAAGGCGCGAGCAGTTCTCTAAGTTTGCCGGCGTTTAATAGGCCATTACAGTTGAGTTTCATACTTTTAGCGTGGCGTGAGCGAGCGTCAGCCAAATTATATAATTTATCGGCGATAATGCGGAGTGTACCTCCACTCTCTTCATCGCCCCCTTTAGTGTTTACCTTGGCCTCTACTAGCAGCAACTGGTCCTCCTTGAGTGAGTTTTTGAGAGCGTCAAAGAGCTCGCTATATACGACCATCTCGACCCGTGCATTACCATCATCAAGTACGATTACCCCCATCTTTCCTCGTCGGGTCATCTGTGTTCGGATGGCGTAAATAATGCCTGCTAGAAGCTGAGGTTCCCGCTGGGGATTTAACTGGTCGAGCCGGGTGTGAACGAAATTTTTTAGTTCATCTGCATAGGCGTGAAACGGGTGGCCGCTTAAATAGAATCCCAGCGCCAGTTTTTCATTTTGCAGCATCTCCTTCTCTGGCCATTGTGGTACATCAATCAATTGGGGTTGCTCTGTTGCCTCATCACCCTCTCCAAATAGACTCACTTGAGTGGCAGCGCGGCTGATCTGTTCGGCAGACTCGAGTGCGATGCCAACTGATGCCAATAGGCTAGCGCGATGGGTATTGATGGAATCAAATGCGCCGGCACGGATGAGCGATTCCAATACGCGTCGGTTAACGATACGCTTGTCTACCCGCCGGCAGAAATCGAATAGATTGGTATAGGGGCCTTCCCGGTCCCGCGCCCCGATGATGGATATTATTGCTGATTCGCCTGTTCCTTTTATTGCACCTAAACCATAGCGTATGGTTTTATTATTCATAGGCACGAACCGATAACCGGACGAGTTAATGTCAGGCGGCAGAATGGTGAGGCCATTGCTAATGCCGTCCTCAAAGAATGAATGTACTTTGTCGGTGTCATCCATATCAGCCGACAGGGTGGCGGCCATGAATTCTGCCGGGTAATGTGACTTAAGGTAAGCAGTTTGAAATGCAATTAGGGCGTAAGCCGCTGCATGTGACTTGTTAAAACCGTAGCCAGCAAACTTTTCCATTAGACCAAAGAGTTCTGCTGCTTTTCGATCAGACAGGCCGTTATTAATTGCGCCAGCAACGAAGATATCTCGTTGTTGAGCCATCTCCTCGACTTTTTTCTTGCCCATTGCACGTCTCAGCAGGTCTGCGCTGCCTAGGCTATAGCCGCCAATTACCTGGGCAATTTGCATTACTTGCTCCTGGTAGATCATCACGCCATAAGTGGGGCCGAGTATGGGTTGCAAGCGAGGATCAAGATACTCCACCCGTTTGCCATGTTTGCGTTCTGTAAATTCAGGGATCAAGTCCATTGGCCCCGGGCGATATAGCGCGACCAGGGCGATGATATCTTCGAAGCAGTCTGGCCTCGTCTTTTGCAGCAGATCTTTCATGCCACGTGATTCAAATTGGAATACCCCGACGGCATTGCCCTGTCGTAACAGAGCATAAGTGGCGGGGTCATCCAGAGGAAGTTTTTCCAAGTGGAAGATTTCAGAATCTTTAGTCTCGATCTGAGCCGTGCCTTGATCGACTGTTGTATTAGTGGGGTCAGTCTTTTGATTTCTCCCTTCCGTGTCCAGCTGCCTGATGTACCTGACGGTCCAGTCCAGTATGGTCAGGGTTCTCAATCCAAGAAAATCAAACTTTACTAATCCAATCCTCTCCACGTCATCCTTGTCCAGCTGACTTACGGCTGAATTGCCCGATTCCGCGCAGTAGACCGGACAGAAGTCCGTGATCTTTCCAGATGCGATCAGTACTCCACCAGCGTGGGTTCCGACATTGCGGGCAATTCCTTCGAGCCGTTGAGCGAGTTCTAGCAGGTCACGCACACCCCCCTCCTGCTGAGCGCGCTGATTTAATTGGGGCTCAATGTCGCGCGCCTTTTTTAAGGTCATGCCGATTTCAAATGGGATTAGTTTCGCTAACTGATCGACAAAGTTATAAGGTAGGTCTAGTACCCGTCCAACATCACGTATGACAGCTTTTGCCGCCATGGTGCCGAAAGTGACGATTTGCGAAACACTCTCAGATCCGTACTTCTGCTTCACATATTCGATTACATGTTCGCGCCCGTCTTGGCAGAAGTCGATATCAAAGTCTGGCATGGATACCCGCTCAGGATTGAGAAAGCGCTCAAATAGCAAGTCATAGCGGAGTGGGTCAAGATCAGTAATTCCGAGAGAGTATGCGACCAGAGATCCTGCGCCAGAACCTCGCCCAGGGCCTACCGGAACTCCATTATGCTTGGCCCAATTAATGAAATCGGCGACTATCAAGAAGTATCCGGCGAATCCCATCTGAATGATGGTGGACACCTCAAAGTCAAGTCGTGTGCGGTACTTTGGTAACTGCGCATCACACATGTCAGCATCAGGAAAGAGGGTACGCATACGCTCTTCCAGGCCAGTCAATGCCTGGTCGTGAAGATACTGTTCCAAGCTTTCATTGTGGGGGGTGGGGAATAGTGGCAGATGATTAACACCCAACTCCAATATTAAGTTGCAGCGTTTGGCGATTTCTACGCTGTTGGCAAGTGCCGCAGGAATATCGGCGAATAGCTCCGACATTTCCGTCTGGGTCTTACAGTATTGTTGATCAGTGAAATTCTTTGGTCGGCGACGGTCACCCAGGACATAGCCTTCTGCGATGCATACTCGAGCTTCGTGTGCCTTGTAATCATCGGGACTTAGAAATTGTACCGGCTGTGTTGCCACCACCGGCAATTGCAAGCTCGAAGCAAGCACTAATGAGCGCTGTACAAGGGCTTCTTCATTAGGGGAACTTATCCGCTGTACTTCAATATAAAAACGCTCGGGAAATAGTTGCGCCCAGTCATGTGCCAGCGCCTCAGCCTGGATTGGACTATTTTGTGCTAAGGCTAGGCCGATATCGCCAATATGGGCACCGGACAGAGCGATTAATCCATCTGACCCACTATCGGTTTTGTTAAGCCAGGATTTACGAATCTCAGGTCGTCCGCGGTACTGGTTCTCACGATAGGCGCGCGATAGAAGGCGACACAGTAGCAGGTACCCAACGTGGGATTGGCACAGAAGCAGCAAGCGTGAGGGTTTATCTCGGTCAACCTCGTTAGTGATCCAGACATCGCATCCGATAATTGGTTTTATTCCATGATCACGCGCCGCCTGGTAAAACTTCACCATCCCGAACAGATTTGAAAGATCGGTCAATGCAAGTGCAGGCATACCCTCGGATACCGCTTGCGCAACAACAGCATCGATACGGACGATACCGTCAACGATGGAGTATTCGCTATGCAGGCGCAGGTTGATGAAATTAGGGGAAGCGGACATGGTGTTACAATTCAGTGCTGAGTGATCTGTATTTGATTGTGGTTAATTCTATTTTGTGACTAATTTTCAACGAAATATAAACGTTGAAATTCATTATTAATTCTACACCATGTTGAAAGCCCCTGAACTTTTACTCCCTGCTGGTTCGCTCGATAAAATGCGTGCCGCGTATGCCTTTGGTGCAGATGCGGTTTATGCCGGTCAACCGCGGTATTCCATGCGTGCCCGTAACAATGAATTCGGTTTGGAGCAGATACGCACGGGGATCGCTGAGGCGCATTCGATAGGTAAGAAATTTCTCGTTGCCAGTAATATCATTCCACACAATGCGAAAGTAAAGACTTACTTGGCTGACATGGAGCCTGTGATAGCTATGAAACCGGATGCACTGATCATGGCCGATCCCGGACTCATTATGCTGGTTCGGGAGAAATGGCCGGAAGTGCCGATACACTTATCCGTTCAAGCCAATACGGTTAATTATGCTGGGGTAAAGTTTTGGAAAAAAATGGGATTGACACGGGTAATCCTGTCGCGCGAATTGTCACTCGATGAGGTTGAAGAAATTCGCCAGTTGTGTCCAGATATGGAGCTGGAAGTTTTTGTTCATGGCGCATTATGTATCGCTTATTCAGGACGTTGTCTATTGTCAGGGTATTTTAATCACCGCGACCCTAACCAGGGTACTTGCACTAATTCCTGCCGATGGGATTACAAGGTTAAGTCAGCTGAAGAAGATGCCAGCGGCGACATACGGGACGTGCAAAAGATTGATTTTGATTTTAATCAGGCGCTCACGCAATCAAATGGGGAATCTGGTTTCCTCGCAAGTGGAGGTGGGAGTGATGCGATTAAACGTCACCCTGCCGCCGACCAGGTCTATCTGATCGAAGAGAAAGAACGTCCAGGCCAGTTGATGCCCATCATGGAAGATGAGCATGGGACCTACATTATGAATTCTAAAGACCTTCGAGCTGTAGAGCACGTTGAGCGTTTAGTCCGAATCGGCGTGGATTCACTAAAAATTGAAGGACGCACCAAGTCAGTATATTACGTTGCTCGTACTGCGCAGGTTTATCGTAAAGCAATAGACGACGCGGTATCAGGAAATCCTTTGGACCCCACTTTGCTAGGCGAGTTGGAGGGGCTGGCTAATCGCGGCTATACGGATGGTTTTTACCAACGGCATCATTCCAGCGACACGCAGAATTATCTGCGGGGGCATTCGGAATCGAATCGGAGCCAGTATGTGGGTGACATTACTGGTTTCGACGTAGTCAACGGAATGGCTGAGGTGCTTGTGAAGAACCGCTTTCAGGTCGGTGATCGGCTGGAAATCATTCACCCCTCCGGCAATAGAGTGATTGAACTTACGAATATGCAAAGCCCAAATGGTGAATCGGTTCAGGTTGCACCGGGTAGCGGGTACCGGGTCAAGATCCCCTTGACAGGCAATATTGAAAAAGCTTTCGTAGCTAGGCTGCTGTGATTGTTAGCTACAAATTATGATCGTATTTGGAATAAGTGGCATCAGAATTCAGTCGCGAGTACTTCGACCGACTTGATTTTGGAAGAAGTTGATTACCCTTTTCGGTAGCCACGTTAATCTGCCAGGAAATGGCGAACTCAAGAATCCAGCGTGCCCCCCTTGTTCGGGAAACTCCAGCGTAACTGCAGATGAAACATCCGCTTTTGTCGGTAGTGCGGAGGAGGGCATGAAGGGATCATTGAGGGCGTTGATAACCAACGTGGGTACTTGAACGTGCTTGAGCCACGGCTTGCTACTGGACTGTTTCCAGTACTCGTCGGTGTTTTGAAATCCGTGCAGCGGCGCGGTTACGGCATTATCAAATTGATATATTGTGGTGCATGCGGCTACTGCGGCAGCATCAAGTGAACCTGGGAAACGAGCAACTTTATCCAGAGCTTTGAATTTTAGCGTATCAAGAAAGTGACGAGTATAGACTCGGTTGAAGCCTGAATCGAGTGCCTGTCCAGCAGCAGCCAGGTCGAGCGGAACAGAAACTGCTACCGCGCCAGCGACAATCCTATAGGCTTGCTCGCCTTGCTCCCCTAGCCACTTTAGCAGGGCATTGCCACCCAGAGATACCCCAATCGTATAGAGCGGTGCGGAAGAGATTTTCATATTTTGATCACTAATCCTTTGCAACATCCAGTTGATCTCAGCCGAATCACCCGCATGATAAGCCCGTGGCAATCGATTGGGTGAGCCTGAGCAGCCACGGAAATGGACGACCGCACCACGCCAACCCAAATTTTGTAGTGCACCCATGATGCTCAACACATAATGACTGCCGGAATCACCCTCTAGTCCATGGAAAAGAACCACCAGTGGGGCATCAATGGCGCTATCTAACCAATCAATATCAACGAAGTCTCCATCATCCAGTTCCCAGCGTTCGCGACGGTAAGCGATCGGAGATGCAGGTAACAGGTAGGGGTAGATAGTTTGCGCGTTCCCCCCAAGGAGCCAAGTTGGAGCAGTGTATGGCTGTGGGGGTGGCAAGTTTTTCAAGTTCAGGTATATGATACAAAGCGGCTAAGGGCTGGATGACTTATCCTTCCCCTAGCGTATTTGGTAGGCCGTGCGAGATTTGAACTCGCGACCAACGGATTAAAAGTCCGCTGCTCTACCGGCTGAGCTAACGACCCGGAGGTTGAGCATTATACCGATTCACACTCCGATACAAAAGTTCTCTTTGGGCGAGATTCATTAAAAGCCCTAAAAACTTGGTTCAAGTTACTTTATGTTCGTTCCCGCTAGTGAAATTTTTGGCGCCCGTGACGTAGATGACATCAGCAACAGAGGTTATTATCTAAATATGCTTTACAGTACAGTTATGGTGGCCTCTTAACCCCGCCCATGCGATCTTATGAAACTTCATTTTCAAAGATGCGAGCAGAAATCTTGGTCGTATAGGGGTGGTAATTTAGTTCTGGTATCATCCCCTCATGAATGATCTGAGATCAATATTAGAGCAAGCGTTTGGCGCTGTCAGCATTCGTGGCCATAGTGGGAAAACGGACTTGGCTCCTGACACGCTTTATATACCTTGAAAGAGATTAAAGTGATCTTGGTTGGATGAGTATTCTTCTGGAATATCAATGCAATCTGTATTAGAAAAGGCAAAAAGCATTCGAATGGCCGTCTTCGACGTGGATGGAGTGTTGACTGACGGCAGTCTTCATATCGCGGCTAATGGAGAGGAGAGCAAGACGTTTAATAGTCGTGATGGTCACGGTATGAAAATGCTTAAGGCAAGCGGAGTTGAATTGGCTATCATCACCAGCAGAGAGTCGCGTTGTGTCGACTTGCGTGCGCAGGATTTGGGTATCACTCTTGTCTTTCAGGGAGCGAAAAACAAGCTACAAATATTTGAGGAGTTGTTGCTGAATTTGGGGCTGGAGGCTTCTGTCTGCGCTTATGTCGGCGACGATCTGGTAGACCTGCCGGTGATGCTGCGTTGCGGCCTTGCTTTCAGCGTGCCTGCCGCCCCTGCGCTGGTGAAAAAACATGCAGACTATGTTACTCATCTTGAAGGTGGGCACGGTGCAGTCCGTGAGGTCTGTGAGATGATAATGTCGGCTCAGGATACCTTGTACGCCCAACAGATGGCGTACCTTAAATGATCAAGCAAGTCCTGACCAGACTCATTAGTCTGCCCAAGCTACCGCTGGCAATACTTGTTTTGCTGGCAGCGACATTCTGGCTGGATAAAGCAGTGCAACCACCGGCCATGGTGGAGGATGGTATTGCTCGCCGTGATCCAGACTTCATGCTTGAAGGCCTCTCAGTTATCCGAACCGACAATGAGGGTGTAGCGCGCTATAGGCTCTTCGCAAAAAGAATGCTGCACTATTCAGACGACGATAGCACTCATTTGGAACAGCCTCGTCTTGTCAATGCTGCCCCCGGGAAGTCCGAAGTACAGATAAGGGCAGACCGGGGGGAGATATTTGGCGGCAATGACGATGTTAATCTTAGTGGAAACGTGTCTCTTTCGCGTAATGTGGGTAAAAATTCGGATAAAACGACCCTGACCACCAGCTCGCTCCTCCTCGATCCTGATGGAGACACCGCCAGAACAGATAAAGCCGTGACCATTAAAGAAGGAGGCACCACCATTAATGCCGTTGGAATTGAATTAGATAATGGCACTAACGTCACCCGATTGCTGTCACAGGTCAGAGTTGTTCATGAAAAGAAACGTTAGTCTGGTGGCCTCATTCGGATCTATTTATAAGGTATTCATGAAATCGCTCTCCGTCATATTTCTATTAGTACTGTTGCCTTCTGGGCATACTCTGGCCGAGCGTGCTGATCGGGATAAGCCGGTTAATCTAGAGGCTGATCGGGCCACTGTGGAGAACGCCACTCGTACCAGTGTGTTCACCGGTAATGTAGTCCTCACTCAGGGAACTTTGATCATGCGTGCCGATAAGATGCTGGTCAAGGAAGACGCTAGCGGTTTCCGGCATGCGACAGCTTTCGGGAATCCTGTCAGTTTTCGGCAGAAACGTGATGGCAAGGATGAGTATATCGAGGGTTGGAGTGAGCGGATGGAATATGATGGTAAGGCAGACAAGGTACAACTATTTAAGAAAGCGAGACTGAAGCGTGGGCAGGACGAGGTAGAGGGTGATTATATTTCCTACGATGCGGTCAGCGAATTCTTTCAGGTGACGGGTAACAATGAAAAAACAGATACTCAGGCGAACCCTTCCGGCAGGGTGCGGATCGTGATCCAACCGAAGAATAAACAGGAGGGACCGACGACCGAAAAACCGTAGGAGAGTAACCCTATCCGGAGCCCGAGTTGTAAAGAGATGAGTGAATTTAAGGTTTGCAACCTACAGAAAAAATATAAGTCTCGTACCGTGGTGCAAGATGTCTCACTTGCCGTTAACAGCGGAGAAGTGGTGGGTTTGCTCGGTCCAAACGGTGCAGGCAAGACTACCTGTTTCTACATGATGGTTGGATTGGTGCCGCTGGATGGCGGCAGCATATATCTGGATGGAAACGATGTGAGTCAGATGCCGGTTCATCACCGTGCTCGGCTAGGATTGAGTTACCTGCCGCAGGACGCATCAATTTTTAGGCGGTTGTCTGTGGCAGAAAACATTTCTGCGGTATTGGAGTTGCAGGATTACGACGCATATGAAATGCAGCAGCACCTAGATGACTTGCTACATGACTTGCATATTAGCCATTTGCGCGATAACTCCGCCATTAGTCTATCCGGCGGCGAACGCCGGCGTGTAGAAATTGCTAGGGCACTGGCAACGAAGCCACGTTTTATTCTCCTGGACGAGCCATTTGCAGGGGTGGATCCAATTGCTGTGCTGGATATCCAGAAGATTATAAATTTCCTCAAGGACCGTGATATCGGTGTGATCATCAGTGATCACAATGTCAGGGAAACGTTAGGAATTTGCGATCATGCCTACATCATTAACCAGGGGGTTGTACTGGCCGGTGGCAAACCCGATGAAATCATTAACGATGAAGATGTAAGGAAAGTGTATTTGGGAGAACATTTCCGGCTGTGAAATTAAAGACTCGATCTGTCCGAGTCTGTGGTTGTCAGTTGTTTTTCCAAAATTATGAGACCTACCCTACAGCTTAAGTTATCGCAACACCTGACCCTCACACCGCAGTTGCAGCAATCGATACGATTGCTGCAACTCTCGACTCTGGAGATGAATCAGGAGATTGAGCGCATGGTTCAGGAAAATCCCCTGCTGGAGCTCGATGATAATCCTGAGTACCAGAACTTCCAGGCAGACCACTCGTCTCCGCTAGCAGAGAGTGAAGGGGCATCAGAGTCGCAGAGTGAGTTCCAGGGTGATCCGATTATTGCCGAGTATGATGCTGACACGAAAATAGGCTCGATCGATGAGTCTGATTGGTTTGAGGGCGAGGTCAGTTCTCGTGGCACGAGTGATGATGACGATGATCATGAATTTCCGCAGCAAGCGGCAGACTCCCCCAGTCTACGCGAGCATCTCAATCTGCAAGTCAACCTCAGTCAGATCACCGAGCGCGATAGGGGGATCGTAGGCCTTCTGATAGATAGTCTAAATGATGATGGCTATCTCACTCAGGATCTGGAGGAGCTTGTTAGTTTGCTGCCCTCAGAACTTGAAATAGATCTCGATGACCTACACATTGCGCTAGAGTACCTGCAGCATCTAGACCCGCCCGGCATCGGCGCTCGTAACTTATCGGAGTGCCTTGCCCTGCAGTTACGTGCTCTGTCGAATGACACCCCCTACCTCGACAAGGCTCAGCTGTTGGTGACCAATCATCTGGAGAGTCTGGCGGCTAGGGACTTCCGCCTAATCAAGAAGTCATTGCATTGCGATGATGACTGCCTGCGATCAATACAGTATCTTGTCACTCACCTAAACCCTAGGCCCGGCTCTGAATTTAGTACTGCAGTAGCACGTTACATCGTGGCCGATGTGATTGTGATTAAGGCTGGCAATGCTTGGGTGGCTCACCTAAATCCTGAAGCGATGCCGCGCCTAGGGATAAATCGGTACTATGCTTCTATCTTGAAGCAGAATAATGATGATTCAGCGCAGCGACTGGTCAGCCAATTAAACGAAGCCAAGTGGCTCATCAAGAATGTAAGGCAGCGTTTTGACACAATTCTGAGGGTGTCTTGTGCGATAGTCGAGCGTCAGCGACAATTCTTCGACCATGGTGCAGTCGCCATGCGCCCACTGGTTCTGCGTGAAATAGCCGATGAGCTCGAGTTACACGAGTCCACGGTCTCGCGTGTGACTACTCAGAAATTTATGCGAACACCGCGTGGGACATTTGAGCTGAAGTACTTTTTTGGAAGTCACGTTGCAACCGATACTGGCGGAGCATGCTCCGCTACAGCAATTAGAGCCTTGATCAAGCAATTTATAAGCGGTGAGAATATCAAGAAGCCACTAAGTGACAGCCAAATCTCTGAGATTTTAGGGCAGCAAGGAATTGTGGTTGCGCGGCGTACGGTTGCAAAGTATCGTGAGTCCATGCAGATTCCACCAGTTAGTCTTCGTAAATCGTTTTAACTCAAGCCAAGGAGGCATGATGAATCTCAATCTTACCGGGCACCATGTGGAGATTACCGCAGCTATGCGTGATTACGTTACTTCTAAGATGGATAAAATAAAACGTCATTTTGATCATGTCATTGATGTCAGCGTGATTCTATCGGTGGAGAAGCTTAAGCAGAAGGCTGAGGCTAATGTCCATGTTCGTGGTAAAGATATTTTTGTTGAAACGGATAGCCCCGACATGTACGCTTCCATCGATAGTCTGGTAGACAAGCTCGATCGACAGATACTCAAACACAAGGAGAAGAGTGCGGATCGACGTAGTGATGCTGCGCCAATTAACGACGAAGAATCGTAGCGGGCGGAATGATTGACTGGACAGAACGAGTCCAATGCCGATCCGTCACCAGCCTTAAGAAAATTAACTGAAATATAAACTATTCTTTATGAACCTCATTGCCCAGCTATTAACGCCATCTCAGGTTATTGTAGAACTCGATGCCGCCAGCAAGAAACGTGTATTTGAGCAGGTCGGACTTTTATTCGAGAACACATTGCACATTACACATAGCCAAGTCTTTGATAGCCTGTTCGCCCGCGAAAAATTGGGTTCTACCGGACTCGGTCAAGGTGTCGCAATTCCGCATGGCAGGATTAAGGGGTTACGCGATGCTGCGGCAGCATTTATTCGCATGAAGGAACCAATTCCATTTGACGCGCCGGATGGCAAGCCAGTCAGTTTAATTTGCGTACTACTGGTTCCGGAGAAAGCAACGGACCTGCACTTGCAAATTTTAAGCGAACTGGCGCAAATGTTCAGTGACAAGAGTCTACGCGAAGGTCTGCTAACCGGTAAGGATGCGATGGAAGTCTATCAGCTTATCTCCGACTGGATGCCAAATGCCCCAGATTAGCATTGAGCAGTTGTTTGAAGACAAGAAGGAAAAGCTTGCTCTGAGCTGGGAAGCTGGCAGGGATGGCGGTGATAGGCAGCTCGACGACAAGATGATCGATCAGTCTGCACAGGGTGTGGTCGGTCATCTCAATTTTATTCACCCAAATTGGGTGCAAATATTGAGTGAGACCGAGATTGATTATCTCAACCGGCTTGATCCAATAGTCTTGCAACAGAATATAAATCAACTGGATCAAAGTAGCATAGCTTGCATCATCGTAACGGATGGGGCTTCCATACCCGCTTCGCTGCGGGCATTAGCCGTGTCTTCCCGTATCCCCTTGCTATGTTCTCCATATTCCAGTCTGGAGGTGATTTGGCTATTACGCACCTACCTAGGACGTGTTCTGGCTCCGCCCTCTACTCTGCATGGAGTGCTTCTAGATGTACTGGGAATGGGAGTAATGATTACCGGTGAGAGTGGCGTTGGTAAGAGTGAGTTGGCTCTAGAGCTGGTGAGTCGTGGCCACGGATTGGTTGCAGATGATGTGGTGGAGCTCCGCCGCATCGCACCAGAAACACTGGAGGGGCGTTGCCCACCGATGCTGCGTGATTTTCTTGAGGTGCGTGGATTAGGGGTATTGAACATTCGAACTATTTTCGGTGAGACTGCTGTGCGTCGGCGGAAAAGCATGAAGCTGATTGTGCACTTGCTAAAGCCTGGTGGTGCAGACGCTAATTCGGTGGAACGGTTGCCAATTAATGATGTTAACGAGACCGTTATGGGTGTGAATGTCCGCAAGGTTATTATTCCGGTTGTCGCGGGACGTAACTTGGCGGTATTAGTAGAAGCGGCTGTGCGTAATTATGTTTTACAGCTACGGGGTATCGACAGCACGAAAGAATTCCTCGCGAGACATGAGCAAGAAATGGGTAAAGAGTGTGATTAGATGAAGTTATACAAATAAAATGTAATTTGCATAAACTGAGGAATTGAATATGCTTTTGTAATTATTCTCGATCAAGAAAAGTATTTCTATAATAGAAGCCCCTCAAAAATACTTTTACAATTGCTTGACCAAGCCAAAATGGCTTGATATAAAAGAGGTTGCGGGACCTTCTTGTAACTTTCTTATTAATAATGAAAGGGGAATTACGTGAATAAATCTGAGCTTATCGATGCCATCGCAAAATCTGCCGATATCTCAAAGGCGTCAGCAGGGAATGCCTTGGACGGGACGTTATCTGCAATCAAGGCTACCCTTAAAAAAGGGCAGAGTGTCACTTTAGTTGGATTTGGAACTTTCAAGGTGGGTAAGCGCGCAGCCCGTACCGGGCGCAACCCCCGTACTGGTGCAGCAATCAAAATCAAAGCGGCCAAAGTTCCGAAATTCAGTCCTGGCAAGGCGCTGAAGGATGCAGTAAACTAGCGCGTCTTTCAATGTGGGGTGCTTAGCTCAGTTGGTAGAGCGTCGCCCTTACAAGGCGAATGTCGGCGGTTCGACCCCGTCAGCACCCACCAACCGTTATTCTAAAGGTCTTAGGAGTGGTAGTTCAGTTGGTTAGAATACCGGCCTGTCACGCCGGGGGTCGCGGGTTCGAGTCCCGTCCACTCCGCCAAATTGTGCGCTAAACCAGGGCGAACGGAAGTTCGCCCTTTTTATTCGTTTCTTGGATCCTAATAGTGTTTGATTTCGTTCATAGAAAGAAAGGTGTCGTTCAATTCATCCTAGTGCTGGCGACGTTGCCATTCTTGTTCTGGGGGGTTGAATCGTATCGCAGTGATGGCGAGGATCATATTGCGATCGTGGCCGGTGAAAAGATTCTGCGGCAGGAGCTCGACCAAGCGATGCGTAACCAGCAGGAGAGTATGAGAGGTGCAGGAGAGGATCCCTCCATGCTGGACAATCCGGAAGAGCGAGCAGCGGTGCTGAAGAGGCTGGTTCAGCAGCGGTTATTAAAGCAGGAGGCAGCTCGTATTGGATTAACAGTGCTAGATCCTCAGCTGGTGGACTTGATACAGGGAATTGGGGCATTCCAACAGGATGGCTCATTTTCCAAAAACCGTTATGAAGAGCTCCTCCGTGACCAGGGGATGAACCCATTAGTATTTGAAGAGCGTGTGCGTCAGGAGATGCTGCAACAGCAATTGATTGATGCCTATACCCGGAATGGTTTTGTTCCAGATACCGTGGCTGAAAGGGTCTTAAGCTTGAGTGAAGAGAAGCGCGAAGTCAGCATGATTCGGATTCAGCCGGAACAGTTCTTGGCACAGATGAGGCCGGATGATGCTGCTATTAAATCTTACTATGATCTCCACCAGACTGAATTCCAAGTACCAGAACAAGTCCGTGTCGAGTATCTGGTACTGTCATTAGATGAGTTGGCCAAGCAGATTCGAGTCGATGCTGACGAGACCAAGAAGTATTTTGAAGAGCATAAGGATGGGTTTGGTCGTCAGGAGGAACGTCAGGCAAGCCATATCCTGATCAGTGTGGCGACCACTGCTTCAGATGCTGAAAAGGCTGCGGCACGAGCGAAATCTGAACAATTATTGGCGCAAATAAAACAGACACCGCAAATCTTTGCTGATCTTGCAAGGCAGCAATCTCAGGATCCTGGCTCTGCAGTCAAAGGTGGAGATCTTGGTTTCTTCGGGCGTGGAATGATGGTCAAGTCCTTTGAGGATGCCGTCTTTCAGATGAAGCTGGAAGAAGTTCGCGGCCCAATTCAGACAGATTTCGGCTTTCATATTATAAAATTATCTGCGATTAAACCTGGAGTGGCGGTAAATTTTGATGATGTAAAGCACCAGGCTGAGCAGGAACTAAAGAAACAAAAAGCCGAGAAGACGTTTGGTGAAATGGCAGAAGGATTCGGCAATACGGTTTATGAGCAGAGTGACAGCTTGCAGCCAGCAGCAGAGAAATTCAAGTTATCTGTCCGGCAGAGTGACTGGATTAGCAGGAAGGGGGGAGAGCTACCCTACCTGACCAATGGCAAGCTATTGCAGGCAATATTTTCAGAAGATGCAATTAAGAACAAGCGGAACACTGAGACAGTTGAAGTGACGCCAAATACCCTAGTTGTAGCGAGGGTGTTGAATCACAGGCCCTCTTCTCTGCGTTCTATGGCTGCAGCAAAGGATGAAATCACCATGCAGGTGATCCGGCAGCAAGCGGCTGAGGCAGCCATCAAGGATGGTAGAGAGAAGTTGGAGCGGTTGCAGAAGGGTGAAAGTGTAATGGTTGCCTGGGGCCCTACTCAACAGGTCTCCCGCCAGCAATCACAAGGTATAGAAAATAAAATCCTACGTGCAATTTTCAAAGCTGGATCGAATGCATTGCCGTCTTATAACGGAGAGGCCAACACGCAAGGCGGATTTACGCTGATACGTATTAGCCGTATAACTGAGTCGGCATCTGCAGATGGGGTTACGCGCAAGGCTTTTGGCAGGCAGTTGCAACAACTGCTGACCCAGGAAGAACTCTCAGCCGCTCTTGCTGGAATCAGGCAGCGGTCAGATGTGACGATTAAACAGTAGTTTAGATATCGAAAGCAACCGTATTGAATCCAGCATCAACATAGGTAATCTCGCCGGTAATGCCGCTGGCAAGATCGCTACACAAGAAGGCCGCAACATTACCGACCTCCCCGGTTGAAACATTACGTCTTAATGGTGCAACTTTTTCAGTATAGTTCAGCAGTTTTCCGAAATCGCCTATACCCGCTGCAGCCAGGGTTTTGATCGGACCCGCCGAGATTGCGTTGACGCGTATTCCTTTTGGACCGAGGCTGGACGCCATGAAGCGCACATTAGCCTCAAGACTTGCCTTTGCTAGGCCCATTACATTGTAATTTGGCATGACTCGTACTGCACCTAGGTAGGTGAGAGTTAGTAGAGAGGCATTTCTACCTTGCATGAGCGGCATGCCGGCTTTTGCCAGCGCTGCAAAACTGTAGGAGCTGACATCATGGGCAATGCGAAAGGCTTCTCGATCTACACTCTCTAGGTAGTCTCCACTTAGCGCCTCTCGTGGGGCGAAGGCGATCGAGTGAACAATGCCATCGAGACTATCCCAGCGCTTCCCCAAGCCATCGAAGCACTCACTGATTTGAATATCGCTCGTAACATCGCAGGGAAGTACTAAGTCACTACCAAATTCAGCTGCAAGTTTTTCGACTCGATCGCGGACTCCTTCTCCTTGGAAAGTGAAAGCCAATTCCGCACCTTCACGGTGCATCGCTTTAGCAATACCGTAGGCGATTGAGCGATTACTAAGCAGTCCCGTGATGAGGATACGTTTCTCTGTAAGAAATCCCACGTTATTATCCTTATTAGGGTTGAGAAATTCGATAAATTATAGCCTAAGGCTGGTCAGATCTGAAGAATCATGGGGAATGAGACCGAATTCTAAGATTTTTGCGAGGCTTTTCCACTCTACTCTATACTGGTATTTACGCTAAACTATCACGCCAATGAAGGCTCCGTTCAAATACCTGTTGGCGCTGCTTGTGACCTTGCTCACTGCCTGTAGCGATCAACCCTGGAACAGTCCTTATCCAGCCACCAACGCAGGCAAGAATATTCTCTATAGCGCATTTGCCGAGCGTCCCAAACATCTTGACCCGGTCCAGTCCTAT